>F42_Fallow_Deer__coassemble_357_pt1 | contig 24999 bp, 22 predicted proteins | sample F42_Fallow_Deer__metabat2_low_PE_003 | metagenome-assembled genome bin F42_Fallow_Deer
ATCAATTTCGTGAGGAATCCGCCTTATGCGGAACAAATACGTCCATCTGTCTAACGCGCGCCGAGACACGAAAGGAACGTAAATGCTGATTATGGAAATTGCTACGCAGCTCTCGCAAGGGTCTCGTAGGAGGTGTTCCCCGGGAGCAGTATGCCATTTGTGATAAGCTGATATTGTTATAGAATTCTTCTTGAGCAAATGACATTGCAGCATGCTGCGGGCTTTTTGTAGAAGAAAGAAATTTACATAGGATTAGCTTTTTTGTGACCAGCTTTTGCTTTACCTTGAATTTCAGGTACAGGAGCCACATCATTTTTAGGAATGTGTGTTTTGTGGTTGCTTTCGGTTCCATGTGGTTCCTTTGGGTCAGGGCGTCTCATACCGGCTTTTGCCATAATTAATTACCTCCAGTGCTTTATAAGATATATGATTAGTATTATATAAAATGTGATTTTTATTCTGAGGTATGTACCTGCTCGTTATTTTTTATAATCATTCTTGGGTTCGAATATCTGGAAAAAGGGGTTATAATAGTCTTGATTATTAGCTGGAGAGAAGGATTTATGGAATACTTTTATGCTTATCATGTGGTGACTGAGCAGCCAATGTATGTTGGTCAACATATTATTTTCGATGAAGAACATCACAGTGGTGTGTATCAGCGAGTCATGGGAAAAGAAGATATTGTTAATGATATTTATAATCATCCAGAAAGGTATCAGGATGTGCAGTTGGAATACCCTGTGGTTGTAGCACTCCGAGAACTGGCATTGGAGGAAGTGAGGAAAGAGAGATACCCGGAGTACCCGTCCAGAATGGGGTGCTTATATGTGTCAGAGACCTTGCAGGAGGCTTGGGAGTGGAAGGACTATTTCGAGAGCTTGGGTCGTCCTACATATGGTATTGTGAAGTTGAAGGTATCAGGGAATCGATTTGTGGGAGATGCAACAAAATGCTTTTCTGCGACCATAGATAGGCAGGAGAATTTGCTGTATGCGGACAAATATTGGCGAAATGAGCCAAATACAACTGGTACAGTGCCTATAAAAGAGATTTTGGTGTCAGGAGAGCTGGAAGTTGTAGAAATAATAAAATAGTGCTAATATGTTAAATAAAAATGAAAGGGGATTTCTTTATGAAACGATATGTTATGTTTGCATAGCACTGGCTATTGCAATAAAACTTAATTGTTATAGCCAATGCTATTCCTAAAGGAAATATTTACTTAGGAGGCAAACATGGGCTATATTAGAGCAGAAGAAATTCTGCCGATGGAACTAATTGAAATGATACAACAGTATGTGGATGGAACGAATATATATATTCCCCGAAAGCAGGAAAACAGGCAGGAATGGGGAAGTAGGACTTCTTACAGATGCGAACTGCATAAGCGGAATCAGTTGATTTATAGAGACTATCTGGCCGGCAAGAGTACATATGAATTGGCGCAGAATTATTATCTATCCGAAAAAAGCATACAACGAATTATTAGACAAGAAAAAGCAATAGAAGTGGGCTGACGTGTGCAGTCCACTTTTATTGCGAACACAAAGAAACGAGGGCATCAGTACAGGCATCCTCACTGTATTTACATCATATCAAAAATTCTTGCAATCGCATCTTTTTTCGCCAGCACACTGCCCTGAACCATGAGGGCGGTGCCGCCACCCTTTGCTGCAAGCTTCTCGTGAAGGAGAGCAGCCATTTCCCGGCAGTCCCTTCCCTTACTTCCAATGATATAGGTATAACCGGTCTCATCATTGCCGGCGAAGATACCGCAGTAGCCGGGGTACTTTTCGCTCAGGTCATTCACGGTGCCCCGAATTGCCAGATTGTTGTTGAGTGCAACAAACAAAAGTGCATTCATACACTCCGATGGAGCAGGAAGTGCTTTCACCTGTTCTGACAGAAGCTGTCCGGTAAGTTCATTGGCAGTGTACTTCAATGCTCCCAAATCTTCCTGAAGCTTGGTGATGGCGGGAAGGATTTTTTCCTCTGGCACAGAGAGCTTGGTACCTGCCTCATCGCAGATATCAAGCTTGGAAGAGTAGTCTGTAAGAGCTCGTTCACCACAGGCGATATTGATACGCACACCGCCTCTGTGGCTCTGTACTCTCAGTACCTTGATGATACCGATTTCTCCGGTGGAGGCTACATGGGGAGCGCAGCAGGCACAGGTATCTACTCCGGGGATTTCCACGATACGCACATCTCCCTCAAGCTCGATTTTGCTGCGGTACTGCATGGTTGCAAGAGCTTCCTTTGAAGGAAAAGATACATTCACCGGCAGGTTTTGCCAGATGATGCGATTCGCTATCAGCTCAATTTCACGAAGCTGTTCCAAAGAAATCACGCCATCCATATCCAGAGTGACTTCCTTGTCACTTAAGTGAAAACCCACATTGGTAAAGCCGAAACGAGTATGAAGCAGACCGGAGATAATATGCTCACCGGAGTGCTGCTGCATAAAGTCAAAACGTCTCTCGAAATTCACGTGTCCTTCTAGGCTGGAACCAATCTCCAAGGGCTCTTTCACCAGATGTTTGATAATCTCATTCTTAATCTGCACATCCAGAACCTCTTGTCCACCAAGAAATCCCTTATCTGCAGACTGCCCGCCTTCTTCAGGGAAAAAAGCTGTCTGGTCTAAAATGATCCAATATCCTTTTTTCTTATCATCTGCGATGCATTCTGCCACAGTCGCAGTAAAATCCACCATCTTTGTATTTTCATAGAATAGTTTCTTTGTCATATGATAACCTCACTTGCATTAACTTCATTCATTATATCCATAACGTAAGGGAAAGTCAAAAGTGGTCTTATTTTTTGTGTATTTACATAAAAAAGATTGTGAAAAAATGTAGAAATGTTATAATGAGTCATAACATGGGTTTTTTGCGTTATTCAGAACCAGGTGATTTCAACAAATTGTGGACGCAAGCTTGCTTGCAAGGACATAATTTGCTTGGAAATCCTTTGGTTCTGAATAGTAAAATTTAGAAAATGAGGAATGGCAAACATGGCAAAGGATAACTTGATTGAATTAAAACATGTTAGAAAGGTCTTCGATGAAGACACAGTAGTAGTTGAGGATTTTAGCCTGGATATTAAGAAGGGTGAATTTGTTACCTTCCTTGGTCCTTCCGGCTGTGGAAAGACCACGATTCTTCGTATGCTTGGTGGCTTTGATGTGCCAACCGGTGGTGAGATTCTGTTAAATGGAGATGATATTACAAAATTACCGCCTAATGAGAGGCCGATTAATACCGTATTTCAGAAATATGCGTTGTTCCCACATTTAAATGTGTATGACAATATCGCATTCGGTCTGAAGCTTAAGAAATTGTCCAAAAAGGAAATGGATGAGAAGGTGTCTGCGGCATTGGAAATCGTAGATTTAGAGGGCTTTGAGAAGCGAAATATTAATACCCTTTCCGGCGGTCAGCAGCAGCGTATTGCAATTGCAAGAGCCATTGTAAATGAGCCGGAGCTTCTCCTTCTGGACGAGCCTTTGTCTGCGCTGGATGCGAAGATGCGTAAGGAGATGCAGATAGAGCTTAAGAATATGCATAAGAAGCTGGGAATTACCTTTATTTTCGTAACCCACGATCAGGAAGAGGCACTTACCATGTCGGATAAGATTGTAGTTATGGCAGACGGTGAGATTCAGCAGGTAGGTACTCCCGAGGAAATCTATAATGAGCCGGCGAACCTTTTTGTAGCGGACTTTATCGGTGAGAGCAATATCTTCAAGGGTAAGATGGTTGGCAAGAAGAAGGCCAACTTTGCCGGTTATACCTTTGATTGTGTGGATGATTATGAAGTGGGTACAGTAATTGATGCGGTAATCCGTCCAGAAGACTTTATGATTACCCCGGAGGCTCAGGGACAGATTAAGGGTGAGATTTTGTCTTCGGATTTCAAGGGAACCTTTTATATTGTTTCTGTTTTGTCCGGGAAGAATGAGATTGAAGTTCACAGCCTGAAGAATTACGCGCCGGGTACCAGAGTGGGGCTTTGTCTTGAACCAGATTTGATTCACATTATTCCTTACGATACCAGTATCAACCATTACGAGGCAATGCTTGGTGCTTATGAGGTGGAGAGAGGTCTGACCGTACAGTTTGCGGACTTCTCATGGGATATTGATCCAGAGCAGGTTTTCCCAGGCTGTCAGGTGGAAGATGGAGTCCTTTTAGATGCTCAGGGTAAGGTGATTGAGGCAGAAGGCATTGTTGTAGATGCATTCTTCTCACCGGATGATCTTGATCTTAGCGATGATGCAGAAGCAGGTGTTGTTACCGGTAATATTTTATCCTTCCTTTGGGTGGATGACCATTATCAGTACACTGTTCGTAGCGAATCCGAAGAGGATTATGTGGTTAATGACGAAGACTTGTGGAATCAGGAAGACTATGTTTCTGTTATTATTCCTAAGGATAAGGTTGTATATAAGATTATTAATGTCTAGTGGGGGAAAGTGATGAAAAAGAGTGAATCTTCCAGAGGATTGCTGGCAATTCCCTATGCAATCTTTCTGGTGTTATTTGTAATCCTTCCCCTTGTAGTAGTGATTTATTATGCATTTACCAATGGGGACGGTCAGGTGTCCTTTGCCAATTTCATTCATTTCTGGCAGAGTACCAAGACAATCGGTACCTTACTTTATAGTGTAGTGATTGCAATTTTGACAACGATTGTATGCCTGATTCTGGGATATCCGGTAGCCTATGTGCTTGCAAAGGGAAGCTTTACCAACAGTCAGGCACTGTTGATGATTTATGTGCTTCCTATGTGGATTAATTTCACACTGCGTATTACGGCAATGAAAGAGATTCTTACAGTACTTGAGGGAAATCTGGCATATCATCCGTTTTTGAATACTATCATTTGTATGGTGTACGATTTTCTACCATTTATGATTATGCCGCTTTATAATGCCCTCACTAAGCTGGATGACAGTATGATTGAGGCTGCACAGGATTTGGGAGCTACCAGAACACAGGTGTTCTATAAGGTAATTATCCCACTTTCCGTGCCGGGAATTATCAGTGGTATTACCATGGTATTTTTACCATCTATGACTAATTATGTTGTGCTGGATATGGTATATAACAGTACATACATTATGGGTAGCTTAATCGGAAGCTATTTCAGCTCCTATGATTGGCACAATGGCTCTGTCATTTCCATTATTCTGCTTGTAATGATTCTGGTGGTAACACTGGTTTCAGACCGTTTCACGGCTTCAGAAGAGCAGGGAAAGGCGCGGGTGTAACAGAAGATGAAGAAATTTATACAGTATGCATGGCTTTGGATGGTTGCAATTTTTCTGTATGCACCCATTATGATTCTGGTGGTATACAGCTTTACCGATTCTACCATGATTGGTTCTATTCGTAATTTTTCTTTGCAGAATTATGTGACCTTATTTACCACACCGGAGCTTTTGTCCATGATTGGTGGAACCTTAAGTCTGGCGTTTGGTGTGGCAGTATTGTCCACCTTGCTTGGAACGGTAGGTGCAATCGGTGCCTTCTATTCTAAGAAAGCGGGGAAGGCATTTATTGAGCTGGCCAATCAGATTCCGGTAGTGAATGCCGATGTTGTGACTGGCTTTTCCGTGTGTATTTTGATGATTGCTATTTTCAAGCTTGATAAGGAGACCTTTATTCCGCTGGTGGTTGGTCAGACGGCACTTTGTGCGCCTTTTGTGTATCTATCTGTTTTGCCTAGACTTAAGCAGATGGATCAGCAGCTCTATGAGGCTGCACTGGATCTTGGCTGTACGCCGGGGCAGGCACTGAGGAAGGTAGTGCTTCCACAGATTTTGCCGAGTATTTTGTCTGGCTTTATGACATCAATTACCTTGTCCTTGGATGATTATTTTATCTCCACTTATACAAAGCCTGCTACCTTTGATACTATTAGTACCTATGTAGTGAATGCCACCAGAGGCTCCCAGACGGAGATTAAGACCGCCCTTTGGGCACTGTCTACCGTGATTTTTGTGATTGTTATTTTGGTGGTACTAGTTATGAATAAGATGCCGCAGAAGGAGGAGAGGTAAATGAAGAAAAGATGGATATCACTCCTTTTGGTGTCTGCGGTAAGTGTGTCTTTATTTGCAGGCTGTGGCAGCAGTGAGGAAGAAGAGGCTATTGTACTTCGTGTCAGCAACTGGGAGGAGTATATTGACGAGGGTGACTGGGACGAAGAAGAGGTTATTGACTTAGAGGAGACTTCTATTTGCTCTGTGACCGGCATGGTTGAGGATTTTGAGAATTGGTACTATGAAACCTATGGAAAAGAGGTTGTGGTAGAATATTCCACATTTGGTACCAATGAGGAATTATATAATCAGATTACTATGGGTGATACCTATGATTTGGTATGTCCTTCTGAGTATATGATTATGAAGATGATGTCGGACGATATGCTGGAACCCTTTTCCATGAAGTTTTTTGACGAGAGCACAGAAGAAAACTATTATGTAAAGGGTGTTTCACCATACATTTCCGGGGTATTTGAAGAGCTGTCCATTGGCGGCGAGCAGCTTAGTAAGTATGCGGCAGGCTACATGTGGGGAACTCTTGGAATCGTATATAATCCGGAGATTGTCAGTGCAGAAGAGGCTTCCCATTGGGATTTGCTTCTCAGCGAAGATTATTCCAAGAGAATTACTATCAAAGATAGTGTGCGAGACGCATTTTTCGCGGGAGTCAGTATCTATAATTATGATATAATTATGGATGAGGCTTTTATCGGTAGTGATTTTTATCATGAAGACTTGACTAGGATGCTGAATTCTACAGATGAAGTGTCTGTAGAGGCGGTAGAGGAAATCTTAAGCCGCATTAAGGATAATGTATATTCCTTTGAAACAGACAGTGGTAAGGCAGATATGGTTACCGGTAAGGTAGTTGCCAACCAGCAGTGGTCTGGGGATGCGGTATATACCTTAGAACAGGCGGAGGAAGATGGTGTGACACTTTGTTACGCCGCACCGGAGGAGGCAACCAACCTTTGGTTCGATGGCTGGTGTATGTTGAAGAACGGTATCGGTACTGATGCAGATAAGAAGCACGCAGCAGAGGCCTTTATCAATTTTGTTTCTATGCCGGAGAATGCGGTCCGCAATATGTATTATATCGGTTATACCTCTGTAATCAGCGGTGGTGAGGATGATACCATTTTCCAGTATGCGGATTGGTGCTATGGTGCTGACGAGGAAGAGGCCGCAGAAGAGGGAGAGACTCTGGTTGAATACCCTATCGACTACTTCTTCACCGGAAGAGAGGAAGAGACAGGGGATTATACCATTCTTACCTATGAGGAGCAGCTTACAAGACAGTTATTCGCACAGTATCCTACCAAGGATGTTGTGGATCGAAGTGTTGTTATGGCATATTTTGACAAAGAAGGTAATGAAAGAATTAACCGCATGTGGACCAATGTGCGTTGTTTTGACTTGAGTTCACTTTGGAGATAGCCTTCTGATGGAGGAGAGCACATGGTAGGTATTTTATATGCTGAAATAAATGTGTTTGCAATTCTAATCATAGGAATGCTTTTTTGGAAGCTTATTGCTATGAAAAACAAACCTAAGGAGCATACGCTGTTTGCAGTGCTCTTAGTTGGTGCAACCATGTTCTTTTTCCTAGACGGTACATGGGCACTGGTTGATTCCGGACACATAAAAGTCGGATATACAGTAAGCTATCTGATTAATCTGCTTTACTTTACAATTGCAGGCATTTTACCATTTGTATGGCTGGTGTATACCGTGCGTTCCGGTGCGAATCAAAAGTTTGGAAAAAAATGGATTAACGGACTACTTTTGTTGCCATTATTGGTTTTTCTGTGTCTTCTTTTGACAAATCATATGGGAGACTGGATTTTCTATATAGATGAGGCAGGCAAGTACCATAGAGGAAGTCTGTACTTCCTTCAGCCATTGTGTTCTTATGGCTATTTTGCCATACCGGCAGTGCGTACATTGATTGCTTTTTTCAAGGAAGGTCCTTTTAAGAACGAAAAAGTAAGTCAGTCCATGATTTCGTTTGTGTTTGTACCGATAATCTTTGGTGTTTTGCAGATTGTCTTTGCCGGGTCGCCTTGGCTTTGTATCGGCATCACCATTGCGGTGCTTCAGTTGTATCTTTACACCCTGTCGGTAGATGAGATGAATCATGAGCTGGAATATCAGGAGCTTTTGGAAAGAAAGAATGAGGATTTGCAGGATGCACTGGAGCGTGCAGAGTCTGCCAATAAGTCTAAGAGTATTTTCCTGAATAATATGTCCCATGATATCCGTACGCCTATGAATGCGATTTTAGGCTTTGCGCGGATTGCAAAGGATAATGCAGGAGATAAGGAGAAGGTGGAGGATTGCCTGAATAAGGTGTTGTCTTCGGGAGATTATTTGCTGCATCTGATTAATGAAGTACTGGATATGGCTCGAATCGAGAGCGGTAAGATGTCTATCGATGAAAAGTCAAGGAATTTAAAGGAGATTATTGCTTATCTGGAGTCACTTTTCCGTATCAGTATGGAGAAAAAGGACTTAACGTTTTCCGTGAAGGCGGAGATAGAAGACGAGTATATCTATGTGGATGAATTGCGGTTAAATCAGATTTGTATGAATTTAATCAGTAATGCACAGAAATATACTAAGCCCGGCGGAAGCGTCTGCTTTGAGTGCAGACAGATGGAAAAAGGGACGGATGGTAAAGCCACTTATCGGTTCTGTATTCAAGATACCGGAATCGGTATGAGTAAGAGCTTTCAGGAGAAGCTGTTTGGGGCTTTTGAGCGTGAAGCCCGGGTGGAGACAGGTCAGATACAGGGTAGTGGTCTGGGACTTTCCATTACCAAAAAATTTGTAGATTTGATGAATGGTACAATTCAGGTGCAAAGTGAGCTGGGAGAGGGGACAGAGATTTGTGTATATCTGACCTTCCGGCTGGATGAGAGCGCACAGGTCAAAACTATGCAGAAAGAGCTTTCGGATATTGATTTTACCGGAAAAAGAATACTGCTAGCGGAGGACAATGAGCTCAATAGTGAGATTGCCCAGACCATTCTTGGAGAAGTGGGCATTTTAGTAGAGGTGGCACCGGATGGTGCAGAAGCAGTGAAAATGCTGACGAATTCAGAGCCGGGTTATTATGATTTGATTTTGATGGATATTCAGATGCCATATATGGATGGTTACAAAGCAACCACCATTATTAGAAGCTGTGGTATTCCGGGACATAAGGATATTCCGATTATTGCCATGACTGCTAATGCTTTTGAGGAAGACCGCAAGAAGGCACTGGAGTGTGGTATGAATGAGCACATCGCCAAACCGGTGGATGTGGAGAAATTGATTAATGTTTTAAAAGTGATACTTTAGTAAGGAGATTTTAGTGAGTTTAGATTTAGAGAATGAATTGATTGACAGGAGAATTTTACGTGCGGTAAAGGATATGGGCTTTACCGAGTTTTCGCCCATACAGGAGCAGGCGATTCCACATCTTTTAGAAGGGAAGGATATTATCGGGCAGGCCCAGACCGGTACCGGTAAGACTGCCGCCTTTGGTATTCCTACAATTCAGAAAGTTGACCCGGACAATAGAAAATTGCAGGCCATTGTTCTTTGTCCTACCAGGGAGCTGGCGATTCAGGCTGCGGAGGAGCTTCGTAAGCTGGCAAAGTATATGCATGGTATCAAGGTATTGCCTATTTATGGTGGTGCAGATATCGGAAGACAGATTTCTGGACTTCGTGGTGTACAGATTATAGTGGGTACTCCGGGAAGAGTGATGGATCATATGCGCAGACATACCATTAAGATGGATGATGTGAAGATGGTGGTCTTGGATGAAGCTGATGAAATGCTGAACATGGGCTTTCGGGAGGATATGGAGCTGATTTTAGGGGAGATTAAGCATGAACACCAGACAGCACTTTTCTCTGCTACCATGCCAAAGCCTATTTTAGAGATTACCGGGAAGTTCCAGAAGGATGCAGAGCTGGTAAAGGTAGCGTCCAAGGAATTGACCATTCCGCTGGTATCCCAGCGTTATTATCGCATTAAGAATCAGGATAAGGATGCAGCAACGGTTCGTATTCTGGAATACTATCAGCCTAAGCTTTGTCTGATTTTCTGTAATACCAAGAAAAAAGTAGATGAGCTGACAAGTCTTTTGAAAGAAAAGGATTTTCAGGCAGAGGGGCTGCATGGCGATTTATCTCAGTATCAGCGAGATGTAGCCATGGGACGTTTCCGTAGTGGAACCACCAATATTTTAATTGCCACGGATGTGGCAGCAAGAGGCATTGATGTAGATGATGTGGAGGCTGTTATTAACTATGATTTGCCTCAGGACATAGAATATTATGTACACCGAATCGGCAGAACCGGACGTGCAGGACGAACTGGACGATCCTTTACCTTTGTAAGCGGCAGGGAAATCTATAAGCTTCGTGAAATTGAAAGAGTCTGTCATACTACTGTGGAAGAGAAGACGCTTCCTTCAGCGTCAAAGGTAATGCGTGTGAAGGCAGAGAAAGCTATGGCTCAGGCTCTTTTGAATAAAGAGAGCGAGGATTTCGAGCTGATGAAGAAGTTTATCAGTAAGAAGCTGGAAGAGGAGGGGCTGGATGCTCTGGATATGGCTGCTGCATTTCTGAAAGGTTATGTGGGAGACATCGGTGAAGACATCGCTGTAGAGGAAGTACCCCGCCGTAGAGAGAAGCATCGGCCACAAGGAAGAGATGGGGAGCGCAGAGAAAGCGGCAGGAGAGAGCGTGGACGCAGTGACAGCCGTAGAGATGGTTGTCGTTCGGAGCGTGGTGATGATGGCCGCAGAAGGAAAGATTCCCGAAGAGATGACCGTCGCGGCGAAAGACGTTCTGAGAAAGAACAGAAGCGTCATGTATTCCAGGTGGAGAAAAGGGAGCGCAGACCCCGTAAGGAGGATGTGCGCAGAGATGGTTCTCCTTATACCAAAGGGAAAGGAAGAAGTATCATGGATGCTCTTCCCAAGAAAAAGAAGCGTGATGGAGGAAATGTGTAACCATGAGAATTGGTATGGGATATGATGTTCATCGTCTGGTAGAAGGACGTGATATGATTATTGGCGGCGTAAAGATTCCCTATGAAAAGGGGCTGCTTGGTCATTCGGATGCTGATGTACTGCTTCATGCAATTTCCGATGCTCTGTTAGGGGCGGCTGCTCTTGGAGATATCGGCAAGCATTTCCCGGATACCGACCCTGCATATAAGGGAATCTCTTCCCTTCTTCTTTTAAAGAAGGTGGGAGAGTTGATTGCAGAGCAAGGCTATTTTATCGAAAATATCGATGCAACCATTATTGCACAGGCACCGAAGATGCGCCCCCATATTGATACCATGCGTCAGAATATTGCAGATGCACTTGGTATTCTGATAGAGCAGGTAAATGTAAAGGCAACTACGGAGGAAGGACTTGGCTTTACCGGTATCGGAGAAGGTATTTCTTCTCAGGCAATCTGCTTACTTACCAGCCCTATGTATATAGCATCGGAGGATGTGAGCAGCTCCAGATGTGCAGGCTGTAGCGGATGCTCAAAAAGATAGTTATTTCACTCTTTCGGACAGGAGTCTAAAAAATGAAGTTTTGGAAGAATATAAAAGAAGAGATTGCAATTATCAGAGAGCGTGATCCGGCCATTCATTCTAACTGGGAAGTTTTCTTATATCCCAGCTTTAAGGTAATGCTCCATTACCGGCTGGCACACAAATTATATTTAAAAAAGCATTATTTTCTGGCAAGATATATTTCCCAGAGGGCGGTGCGTAAAACCGGAATCGAGATTCATCCAGGCGCACAAATCGGAAAAGGGTTCTTTATTGATCACGGAAATGGTGTTATTATAGGGGAGACTACTATTGTAGGTGATAATGTTACCTTATATCAGGGCGTTACCTTAGGTGGTAATGGTAAAGAACAGGGTAAGCGTCATCCCACCATCGGGGATAACGTTATGATTAGTGCCGGAGCCAAGGTACTAGGCTCCTTCACTGTGGGCGCCGGTTCGAAAATCGGTGCCGGTAGTGTTGTTTTGCAGGAAGTACCGCCCGGCTCTACAGTAGTCGGTGTACCGGGACGGGTGGTTCGCAGAAACAGCCAGAAGCTCCCCCAGGAGGAACTTAACCAGAATCTGCCGGACCCTGTAAGGGAAGATATTGCTAACTTGCAAAAGGCCAATTCAGAGCTTACCAATCGTTTGCTGGATTTAGAAGCCCAGCTGAAAAAACTTTCGAAAGAATCGAAGTAGGAGGGATTTAACGTGAGTATTAAGATTTTTAATACCTTAACCAGAGAGAAAGAAGATTTTGTCCCAAAGGTAGAGGGCAAAGTAAATATGTATACCTGCGGTCCTACCGTATATCACTTTGCACACATCGGTAACCTTAGAAGTTACATTATGGAAGATGTGTTGGAGAAGATTTTGCGTTACGCAGGCTATGATGTGAAGCGTGTAATGAATATTACCGATGTAGGTCACTTATCATCTGATGCAGATACCGGCGAGGATAAGATGTTAAAGGGTGCAAAGAGAGAGCACAAGACCGTTATGGAGATCGCAAAGTTCTACACCGATGCATTCTTTTCAGACTGCGCAAAGTTAAACATTAAGACTCCGGATGTAGTAGAGCCTGCAACCAACTGTATTGATGAATTCATCAATATGATTAAGGTGCTTTTAGAGAAGGGCTATGCTTATCAGGCAGGAGAGAATATTTATTTCGATACCTCCAAGCTGAAGGAGTATTATGTATTCGGTAACCAGAATGAAGAAGAATTAATGGTTGGCGTACGTGATGATGTAACCGAGGATGAAAATAAGAAGAATAGGAACGACTTTGTACTTTGGTTTACCAAATCCAAGTTCGAGGATCAGGCTTTAAAGTGGGATAGTCCTTGGGGCGTTGGTTACCCGGGATGGCATATTGAGTGCTCCTGCATCAGTATGAAGCACTTAGGTGAGTACATGGATATCCACTGTGGTGGTATTGACAACATGTTCCCCCATCACACCAATGAAATCGCACAGAGCGAGTCTTACCTTGGACATAAGTGGTGTAATTATTGGTTCCATGTGCATCATTTAAATGACCAGTCCGGTAAGATGAGTAAGTCTAAGGGGGAGTTCTTGACTGTTTCTTTATTGGAAGAGAAGGGCTATGACCCGGTTGCCTATCGCTTCTTCTGCTTACAGTCTCATTACAGAAAGCCGCTCGTATTCTCTTATGAGGCATTAGGGCAGGCTACCGGTACTTATAAGAAGCTGAAAAAGAGAATTGCTGACCTTCCTAAGGACGGCGCAGTGGATAATGCAGCTGTGGAAGAATACAAGGCAAAATTCGTAGATGCAGTGGGTAATGATGTTAATACCTCTATGGGTATTACCATGATTTATGATGTGTTAAAGACCGAATTAAACGGTGCTACCAAGCGTGCTATCATCGATAGCTTTGATTATGTGCTCAGCCTTGATTTACTGAAGGAAGAGGCAGCACAGGAGTCTGATGTGGATGCAGAGTTAGAGGCATTTGTACTTGCGAAGATTGAAGAGCGTAAGGCAGCGAAGAAGGAAAAGAACTTTGCCAGAGCGGATGAAATCAGAGCAGAGCTTTTAGAGAAGGGCATTGAGATCAAGGATACCCGTGTAGGCGTTGTGTGGAGCAGAGTTTAATGGAAGAAAGCAGAGAACTACTGGATAAGATTAAAGAAGTTTTTCAGTGTAAAGAGGTGGATGTGAGAGCTTATTCACCTCTTACACTGGCTTATATCGGTGATTCCATTTTTGATTTGGTGATTCGTTCCGTGATTGTAGAGAGGGCCAATAAGGCGGTAAATGATTTGCATAAGAGGGCAACCCATTATGTAAAGGCGGAAGCCCAGGCAAAGATGATTTTTGCATTGCAGGAGGATTTGTCTGAGGAGGAAATGGCAGTGTACAAGCGTGGCAGGAATGCCAAGTCTTACACTTCGGCCAAGAATGCCAGCATTAATGACTACCGGAACGCTACCGGATTTGAGGCACTGATGGGGTATTTATATCTCTTGGGACGCACAGACCGGATGCTGGAGCTGGTTCACCTTGGAATTGAGAAATGTGGAATGACCATTTAGAGAGGATAGATAGATGGGATATACAGAATTTACCATTGAAGGAAGAAATGCAGTAATCGAGGCATATCGCAGTGGCAAGCCCATTGATAAGATTTTTATCTTGGACGGCTGTCAGGATGGCCCCATTATGACCATAAAGAGAGACGCAAAGAAGCATGATACTTTGATCAAGTATGTTGCCAAGGAACGCCTGGATCAGATGTCCGAGACCGGAAAGCATCAGGGGGTAATCGCTTATGCGGCTGCCTACGAGTATGCGGAGGTGGAAGACATCCTTGCAGCGGCAAGGGAAAAGGGCGAGCCTCCTTTCATTTTCCTGCTGGATAATATTGAAGACCCTCACAATCTGGGCGCAATCATCCGTACTGCCAATCTTGCAGGTGCTCATGGTGTGATTATTCCGAAGAACAGGGCGGTAGGGCTTACTGCAACTGTGGCAAGAACCTCTGCGGGAGCACTGAATTATACTCCGGTAGCCAAGGTTACCAATATTGCCAAGACCATCGAAGAACTGAAAAAGGAAGGTCTGTGGTTCGTATGCGCTGATATGGGCGGAACGACTATGTATGACCTTGATCTAAAGGGAGCCATCGGTCTGGTCATCGGTAATGAGGGCGATGGTGTATCCAGACTGGTGCGGGAAAAGTGTGATATGGTTGCCTCCATTCCTATGAAGGGAGATATTGATTCCCTCAACGCTTCTGTGGCAGCAGGTGTACTTGCCTATGAAATCGTAAGACAGAGGCTGAAATAAATATCCCTTTTCGGAATGGTGCTTCTGATGGGGAAAAGTTATTATATAGGCAAATAGGAATTTGTGAAGGTGTATACAGTGAGGATAATAGAATATTTTAGTACAGATAATAAAGAATATTGGCTTTCGAAAATCAAAGAGAGTGATTGGGGAGCTGGTCAGTTTTTGCATGAATTATTGAAAAATAAAAAACTAAAGGAATATGTTGGCGAAAATACAAAGGTGCTCCTGTTGGTAGATGGAGAGAATTTGGTTTCTTTTTGTACGTTTGCTGATAAAGATGATATCCAACCAACAGAATTGACACCATGGATTGGGTGGGTATATACATTCCCGGATTATAGAGGTAATCGTTATGTTGGAAAGTTGTTGAGTTATGCTGAAACATTGGCAAAAAAGGCTGGAATTAAAAATATTTATATATCAACGAACCATGAGGGGTTATATGAAAAATATGGTTATGAGTTTTTCGCAATGATGAAAGACATGCATGGAGAAGATTCAAGAGTGTATGTAAGACGCTTATAAGTCCGAATTTATCAAAGTGTTATACGTCAGGAACACTTTTCCGAAAAGGGAGATAAATTATTATGAGTAAGGATTATAGTCAGAAGAAGGATGATGAATTAATTGATTTGCTTCGGGACGGTGAGTCTGAAATCATGGAGTACCTGATGGATAAGTACAAGAATTTGGTGCGCAGTAAAGCGGGAACCATGTACATTTTAGGTGCGGATAAGGATGACCTTATTCAGGAAGGTATGATTGGTCTGTTTAAGGCGGTCAGGGACTATGATTTGGGACGGGACGCCGGCTTTTATACATTTGCGGATTTGTGTATCAGCAGGCAGATGTATACGGCGGTACAGTCCGCCGGAAGGCAGAAGCATATTCCACTCAATTCCTATGTATCCCTATACAGTGAGAACGAAGGAGAGGACGGCTCTTTGATGCAGACGATGCAGATACCGGAGCAGAGAAGCCCGGAGGCACTTTTTCTTGACAAGGAGCGTGTGGAATATCTGGAGAAGCGTATTGATGAGGAATTGTCCGATTTTGAGAAGCAGGTGCTGGACCTGTATATAACGGGAATGAGCTATTCGCAGATTGCCAAGGTCTTAGGAAGAGAAGAGAAGGCAACGGATAATGCTTTGCAGAGACTAAAAAATAAGATTAAGAAGATGCTGTAGCGTTTTCTTAATCTTTTTTTTAGATTTGAAATATTGACGAATTCTGTCGAGAAGCATAGAATAAACTGGATATGGCCGACCAGTCAGTCGGAATTGGAGGAGCAAATGATTTCAAAATTTAGTGTAAAGAAACCATATACTGTTTTAGTGGGAGTTGTGCTGTCAATTGTTCTTGGAGTTGTATCTTTTACCAGAATGACTACGGACCTTCTACCAAGCATAAGTCTTCCCTACGTTATCGTAATGACTACATATGTGGGAGCAAGTCCTGAGAATGTGGAAACGGTAGTAACGGGACCCATAGAGGCTTCTATGGCCACGGTAAGTAATATTGAGAGTGTCAGCTCTATCTCTGCGGAGAACTATTCTATGGTAATCATGGAGTTTTCCCAGACTACGGATATGGATTCGGTATCTCTGGAGATTAGGGAGAATCTGGATCAGATTTCATCCTACTGGGATGAGTCTGTAGGAAATCCTATTATTATGAAGTTAAATCCAGATATGCTTCCGGTTATGGTTGCAGCAGTAGGTAAGGAGGAGCTGAATCAGGCAGAGGTAAGTGCCTATGTGCAGGATGTGATTATGCCCGAGCTGGAAAGTATCGAGGGTGTAGCCAGTGTTTCTGCAACCGGTCTCTTGGAGGAAAGCGTAAATGTTATCATTCGTCAGGAAAAGGTAGACGCCTTGAACGAGAAGATTTACGCTGCCATTGATGAGAAAATGAAGGAAGCCGAGGAAGAGCTTGCAGACGGAAAGCAGGAGCTTTTAGATGGGAAACAAGAGATTTTAGATGGTAAGAAAGAGATTCTGGATGGGCAGCAGGGGATTGCTGATGGTAAGGCGCAGTTAAATACCGGTAAGGCAGAGCTGGAAAATGCCCGGAATAGTACAATTGCTCAGATTGCTGCATCAAAGAATCAATTGACATCTGCCAAGACACAGGCAGAAACCTACAGAACCGTTTTGCAGACCAATCTTGCCATGGTAAAGGCTTTGGATGAGGCCATTAAAGCTGGGGAAAGTGTATCTGGTGGGGATGTGCCTAATGGAGGAATTGTTTCTGGCGGGGATGTGCCTGAAGGGAGTATTGTATCCGGCGGAGATATCATCTGGGGAGATTGGGAAGTGCCAACAACTCCTGATGAAGCTTTACAGGAACAGTTGGAAGAGCTTCTGGGGGGAATGGATTTAGAAACCTATATCAAAGAAACGGAGAGCTCTATTGCACAGTTAGATGCCCAGATTGCTCAGCTTGACAGTGCGCTTTTGGCACTGGAGCAGGGAGAAATCACAGCGGCGATTAAATTCTCTACAGCAGCTATGGAAATCAGTCTTGGGGAATTCCAGATGACTTCCGCAGAGGCACAATTGGAAGCAGCTTTAGAGCAGCTGAAGGTGGCAGAAGAGCAGCTGAAGGAAGCAGAACAGCAGATTACGGATGGGGAGCAGCAGTTAGCGGATGCTAAGGAGGATGCCAAGAGTCAGGCAGATGCTAACGCAATTTTGACGGTAGATACGATAAAAGGGCTACTTACTGCACAGAATTTTTCTATGCCTGCAGGGTATGTCACAGAGGATGGTGTGGATTATCTGGTGCGTGTAGGAGATAAGCCGGCAGATTTAGACGAGTTTAGAGATATGCCCCTTCTTGATTTGCACATGGACGGTGTACCGGTGATTACGCTGGGAGAAGTGGCGGACGTATTCTATGCGGACAATTCGGAAGCAATCTATACCAATGTTAATGGCAGCAGTGGTTGTATGCTTACCATTCAGAAGCAGACCGGATATTCTACCGGTGAAGTTTCGGACTTATTGTTAGAACGTTTTGAGCAGTTGATGGAAGAAGAGGATGGCTTATCTATTATTACTTTAAGCGATCAGGGTGTATTTATTGATTTGGTTATGGATTCCATTTTCAGCAATATCATCTTTGGATTTGGACTTTCCGTACTGATTTTGATTTTATTCTTGAAGGATTTACGACCTACCGCAGTAATTGCCTGCTCTATTCCGATTAGTTTGATTACTGCAATTGTATGTATGTATTTCAGCGGTGTAACATTGAATGTTATCTCCTTATCCGGTTTAGCACTGGGTATCGGTATGCTGGTAGATAACTCCATTGTAGTAATTGAAAATGTATATAGACTTAGGGCACTGGGATATTCCATGAGAGAAGCGGCCATAGAAGGTGCAAAAGAAGTGGCAGGCTCCATTGTAGCGTCCACGTTAACCACTGTATGTGTATTCCTGCCAATTGTATTTACAGAGGGAATTACGAGACAGCTTTTCGTGGATATGGGACTTACCATTGGTTACTCTCTTGGAGCCAGCCTTGTGGTTGCGCTTACGGTAGTGCCTGCGATGGCTTCTAAGACCCTGACAAAGACCAAGGAGCAGACGGACAGCCATTTCTTTGATGGTTTGATAAATGGGTATGGTAAGCTATTAAAATGGTCCCTGTCTGCAAAATCTCTAGTGCTTGTGTTATCTGTGGCACTGCTTGTGATAAGTGTTGCATTGGCTTGGACCAACGGTACGGCATTTATGCCGGATATGTCATCCACACAGATGACCGTTAATATTCAGCTGGCAGAGGATACACAGCTGGACGAGACCAGAGAGGTATCAGACCAGGTGGTTGAACGCATCATGGAGATACCTGATGTGAAGGATGTAGGTGCTATGGCAAGCTCTTCTTCCAGCATGTCTCTGATGGGAGCGGGCGAGGCGAGTACTAATGCGGTTACCGTGTATGTGGTTACTGTAGATGAACCAACTCTGTCAATGGATGAGATTGCAGCGCAGATTACTAAGAAAACAGAGGATTTAGATGCAGAGATTACCGTAAATACCGCCAGCATGGATATGAGTGCTTTAGGAGGCAGTGGTATATCCATTCAGATTCGTGGACGTGATACGGATGTGTTGCAGAAGCTTGCAGTAGAAGTGGCAGCTATTGTGGAATCCGTAGAGGGAACCGTGGATGTTTCGGACGGCTTACAAGAGGCAAGTGAAGAGCTTCGTATCACTGTAGATAAAGATAAAGCGATTGAATATGGCTTAACGGTTGCACAGGTATTTAGCCAGGTTGCAGCAGAGCTTACAGATGCGTCTAATGCAACTACCCTTGTGGCAGCGGAGAAGGATTATTCTGTGTATGTGTCTCATGAAGGGGACGGCAACATGACCAGAGAGCTTGTGAAGGAGCTTGTTGTGGAAGGTATCAATGAAACTGGTGAGACCGTGGAGGTTCCGCTTGAGGATATTGCTGTATTTGAGAAGGCATATTCGCTGGAAACAATTAATCGTGCTGACCAGACCAGATATATAACTGTTTCTGCGGCGATTGCAGACGGATACAATGTAAGTCATGTATCTTCAGCTATAGAAGATAAGATGGAAAGCTTTGAAGTTCCAGCGGGCTACAGCATTGTATACTCCGGTGAGAATGAGACCATCAATGATGCAATGGAGCAGATGCTTTTAATGCTTCTCTTGGCGGTTATATTTATGTATCTTATTATGGTAGCGCAGTTCCAGTCATTATTGTCGCCTTTTATCATTATGTTTACGATTCCATTGGCATTTACCGGTGGTTTCTTAGGATTATATATTGCTAACAGCGAGATCAGTGTTATCGGTATGATTGGTTTTGTCATGCTGTCCGGTATTATTGTTAATAATGGTATCGTATTGGTTGACTATATGAATTTGCTCAGAGAGCGTGGCATGGAGAAAAAAGAAGCTATCATCGAAGCTGGTAAGACCAGACTTCGTCCGGTACTCATGACAGCACTGACAACTATTTTATCCATGTCTACCATGGTGTTCTCCAATGATATGGGTTCTGAAATGGCGAAACCAATGGCAATTGTTACTATTGGTGGTCTGGCATACGGAACGCTCCTTACATTATTTGTAATTCCTTGTGTATATGACATTTTCCGGCGCGAAAAAGAGAAGACGCAGGAACAGATTGCCGTATCTGAAGATGATGGAAGTGAGGACTAATCATGGGAAAGATGACCGGATATGAAAAGGAGCATGAGCTGCCGCAGAAAGTGCGGCAGCTATATACTGCTGTTTTAGAGCTGATTGCCAGCGGTGTGGATGTGAATTCCATAAAGGTATCCGATATTACCCAGAAAGCGGGAATCGGTAAGGGAACGGCTTATGATTACTTTGATACCAAAGAGGATATCATCATCTGTGCCTTGATTTATGCCGTGTCAGGGATGATCCATCGAATCAAGGAAGAGATGAATCAGTATCATACTTTTCGTGGGCAGATAGAGTATCTATTCGGAGCAGTAGAGAAAGAAATGGTTGAACGGGAATGCTTTATTCGTTTTGTACATATGATGACAGACTCCTCTCTTTTTGGGAAGGCATTGCAGCAAAGGGCTGCGTCAGATGAGAATAAAGAATGTGATGCAATGCGGCTTCTGGCAGAGATGGTGGAAGAAGGACAAGAGAGAGGAGAGGTAGTAAAGCAGCTTCCCTTAGAGTATATTATTTATTCTCTGATGTCGAAGCTTTTGACTTATCTGGCAGTATGCAATGAACGAGGTGGAAAGGAAAGTAAGGCTTCGTATATAAAGCCCTATATTTTGGAAGGGGTATTTGCAGAGTTTTGCAGATAAAATCGTAGAAAAAGATTTTTAAATGTGATATACTGTCTGTATTCGTATTAGATGGAGAGAATTGAAACAATGCAGACAGTATACACTTCATTAAAAGTGAATAATGAAATTGAGATTTGTGAGATTGAGAGTGAGGAATGCAGAAAGCTGATAGAGAAGGCACTGCTGAAGAATCGGGTTTCTTATTATATCAGATGGCCGAAGCGTTCTATTTTCCGAAGAAATAAGGATGCTTGCATTATTTGTGTGAATGAAACAGCGAAAGAAATTGCAGAAGAAACCATTAGAAATATCTGCAGTGAATCCAACTTCCGAGTGAAGTTCCTCATGAAAAAGGCTTCTATTTCCTATTTGTAGAAATATGTTACTATTCAGAACCAAGTGATTTTGATTCAAATTTTGAACGTCAAGCTTGCTTGTAAGGGCAAGATTTGAATCAAAATCGCTTGGTTCTGAATAGTTAAAATATTTAAAAAAATATATTCAATTTGTTGTTGACAAACTGTGTTACATCTGATAAGATATCACTTGTGGTTGAGAGATGACAACATCTTGAGAACTTGCTGCTGTGGCTCAGTCGGTAGAGCGTCACATTGGTAATGTGGAGGTCACGGGTCCGATTCCCGTCAGCAGCTCTTTAGAAAAGCGTGGAAACCTTGAAAGTACAGGGTTTCCACTTTTTTTGTGTGTCTAAAAACTTGTAGACAGCTATCTGCAAGCTCTATAACACCTTTGAAATTAGTTCATAAGTTTCGTTTTCGGTCAGCGGATTATACAAGTAACCCAAAGTGGTAGTAAGGGAACTATGACCCAACATTTCCCTAATACAGTCTAGAGATACTCCGCTTGTGTTTAAGTTACTTGCATTTTGCGTTTCCCACTTCCGCAATGTAGTTTGTCAGCCAACGTCTTTTTTCGGTTGTTGGCACTGTAAAGGTGTAGGGGGACTTCGTCTCAACTTTCTCTCGTAATGTTGCCATAATCTCATTATGCACGCTGTCTACTTCCAACATAGCGTTTTCGTAAGCGGATTGCAAGATATTTTTATTTAAAGTCATTCTTGCTATGCACCTTAGGGGCTATAAACTATAAGAATACTTGTAGATGAAGAAAAAGCAAAGAAAAATTATATATTCCTTTGGTGTTGAAGGTAGTACAGACGAAATAACTTGTAGACACATGGTAGACAGCGTGCTTTCCTCCTTGATTTTACAAGGCTTTCGGGACTTCTAAAATTCCGATTCCCGTCAGCAGCTCTTAAAAGCTTGATTTTTGCCAAGCTTTCTAAGAGCTCGCTGGCGGAATCAGAACCCTAAAAAACAGCCGGTGGATTTATCCACCGGCTGCATCTCTTTAATACAATCCTTATTACAAAATAGCAGAGCTAATAAGTTGACCAATCTTCACAACATCGCTTGATCCTGTGAAGTCGAACTTAACAAGTCCAAGGCCGCTGAACCACAATTCTAATTCACTGTCCATATCTAACACTCCGGCGGTTTCAATGGAGAATACCTGTACCTTGGAGTAGGGAAGAGTGGTGTAGTCTTTTTTCTTTCCGGTCATACCCTGTACATTCACAGAGATAATTCTTTTGTTGGTAAACACCACATAATCACGAATTGCCTTATATACACCCACAACATCTTCACCGGGTATCAGCAAAGGCAAAACATCCTTCGCTGCATCTGGAGCAGTTTTAGAGAGTTTGATAATACTTCCATTTTTGAAATCAATCATTTTTATACCTTCTTCCTTTACTGTGCAACTTGTCCTTGTTGTGCCTGCGCTTGTGCAGCAGCCTGCGCCTGTGCGGCCCATTGCTGCATTTCCCACTGCTGACCCTGCAAGATTGCTTCATAATCCGGGTTCATAAAGAACATATCATCGTGCTGACAATTATTCGTTGTCTTAGGAAGCTGATAAATAATGCTTCCATCTGGCTGCTCAATCGGGATAGTGGAGCCCTGATGCAGTGCCTCAGGTTCAATAGGTATTACTTCACAAGAGCCCTGATACTGGAATGGACATGTAGGTGAGGCAATGGTATGGTCATAAGGACATACCGGACCCACATAATGAACGTCACACATTTCTGTAGGTACAGAGTCTTCAGTAAAGTATTCCGTTCCTAAATGGGCATCACATACTCCCGGCTGCGGAAGCTTGCCGGAGCGTTTGCAGATAGTAGTCTGCACGATACCTTCTGGAATGGGGAATTCTGCGTTTGGAAGCTCAGCGTGGATATTGGACATAATGTCCTTCCACAGGTCTTTGGCCGTATTTGTTTCACGGTTTGAACCCTTATCAACCATTTTCTCGTTGTTATCATAGCCAACCCATGTTACACAAGTGTAATAAGGGGAGTAGCCTGCAAACCATACGTCCTTGTTATCGGAGGTGGTACCGGTTTTTCCGGCGATGCTCATATTATCAAAACGGGTTCTGGTACCAGTACCCTGCTTAATAACACCTTCCATGGCATTCGTCAGAAGGAAAGCTGTGGTTTCCTGAATGACACGGGTACTGTTGATTTCAGTATTATCTAAAATAACTTCGCCATCAGCGTTTAATACTTTGGTGTAGAGCTTAGGCTTGATATACTCGCCGCCATTGGCGATAGCAGCATAAGCTGCTGTTAATTCTTCGTTAGATACACCTGTGGTAATACCACCAAGTGCAGTTGCCTGCTGAATATCGGAGTAAACCTTGCCGCCGATTACCTTAGCATCAGTAACTTTACTAAATCCGAAATTCTTTAAATAATCATAGCCCAGCTGAGGACTTACTACAGTAAGTGTCTTAACTGCAATGATATTCATGGACTGCTCGATGGCATATCTGATATTTACTAATCCCTTATAACCGGTGTTGTACCAGTTATTTACCGGAATACCCTCATCATAATAGAATGGAGCATCGTTATATACGGTAGCAAGAGATTGATTTGCGCTGTCAAGTGCGGGTACATAAGCCGCTAATATTTTAAAGGTGGAACCGGGCTGTCTGTAGGTATCGGTAGCACGGTTTAAGGTAAGTCGTCCTTCTTTGGTCCCGCGCCCGCCTGCCATGGCTGCAACATAACCGGTATTCTGGTCCATTACATAGGCAGAAACCTGTGGCTGGATGGTCATGCTTAAGGATTCGGTGTAATCGTCACCTTCTGCCATAAGCGCAGCCTTGTATTCCTCTACTGCCGCAAGTGCCTCATCCTGTGTGTCAAAGAGCAAATCGAAGTTCTTGTCTACATTTTCCTTAAAATACTTAACCATCATTTCCTGGCTGTAGTTGGTCTGAGTGCCATCCTTACTAGTGATGGTAAGGGCGTAGTTTAAGAGCCATCTGGTTCTTTCCGGATAGTTTTCCGGATTGGCAACTGCAGCATCAACAATGGCCTGAATCTCAGGGTCATAGGTGGACATAATACGAAGGCCACCGGAGTAAAGCATAGTCTCAGCATTTGCTTCACTGTAGCCTGCATCAAGTAAATCCTGCTTTACATCATATGTCAGAGCATCTACAAAGTAAGAACTGGTGGAGCTGCTCTCCAGATAAGTAATATTGTGTCTTTCAATTCGTGAATATACATCATCTGCCATGGCTTCGTCATATTCTGCCTGCGTGATGAAACCCTGTTCCAGCATGTTAGTCAGACATCTTTCACGTCGTTCGGCATTTTTTTCTGGATGACTGATGGGGTTCCACTTGGACGGATTCTGTGTAATAACGGCGATGGTAGCACATTCTGATAAGGTTAAATCACTGACCGATTTACCAAAGTATCGCTGGGCAGCCGCTTCCACTCCAAGGGTATTCTGACCAAGGTTGATGGTATTCATGTAGCGTTCCAGAATCTCCTCTTTTTCCATGTATTTGGTAAGTTCAATTGCCAGATACTGTTCCTGTAGCTTTCTTTTTACCTTTTTGATAATGTTGTCGCCTTCACTGGTCCAGTCCGTGAAAATGGTGTTCTTAAGAAGCTGCTGGGTAATGGTACTTGCACCTTGTGTCTCAGCGCCCATGGTTTTTAAGAACTGGTAGCCGGCACGAAGCAGACCCTTAAAGTCGATACCGTTGTGCTCGTAGAAACGTTCATCCTCAATGGCAACAATGGCATTAGCCATATTTTCAGGAATCTGATCCATAGTAACGGAGATTCGATTAGAATTGGCTGCTACCAGTTCATCAATCTTGTTACCATTCACATCGTACACAAAGGTAACTTCACCAAC
>F42_Fallow_Deer__coassemble_358_pt1 | contig 24923 bp, 23 predicted proteins | sample F42_Fallow_Deer__metabat2_low_PE_003 | metagenome-assembled genome bin F42_Fallow_Deer
GGACGAATATAATCCGCGGTACCACCCAATTTCCCGAACAAAACTGCCCGGACTCTCATTATGCTTAACGCGCACCCACGTCCAAGGCTACTGACTTCACCCCAGAAGCTCCGGTGGGAAATTCAAGACTTCATCTGAACTTAAGGAAGCTTACAGCCGGTGACTTCCTCTCTCTGAAAGAAAATGAATCTCTACTTAACACCTTCATTGCTTTTATCAATCTATTGTAATTATTCAGAGCCAAGGAACATTTCATAAAAAGCATGAGTTATGCTTACATAAATGAATGCTTTTTGATAAATTCTTTGACGAGAAGCCAACATGAGCAAAAGGAAAGCCTCAAAGAGGTAATTTTGCGAATGATGCGCTGAATAATTACAGCTTCTAATTTATTTTAGTGATAAACCACGAAAAAGTCAAGTAATTTTACAAAACTCACCCTTGGGGGAAATACCGGTTCAAATATGCCCCCACAAAAACAATATACATACAGAAGTAGAGCCACATCATTAGCACTATGAAAATAGTCAGGCTCCCATAAATATTAAAGGAATTCCCAACCTCCAGATAAACGGAAAATCCAAAGGAAAGTGCACTCCACGCCACTGCCGCAAAGCATGCTCCCGGAAACTGATATCTGATTTTCAGGTTTTTATTGGGCGCAAAGGCATATATCATTCCAAAGATAATTGTCAGAAATGCCCAGAACGCAATAAATCGAAAAGGGAGCAGGGATAATATCATATCTAGTGTCGGAAAGTGACGAAGCAAAATATCACCAATCAAATTACCAAAGGACATAATACCAAGCCCCACCAAGATGATAAGCAGAAACACCACGGTATAAAGCATGGCAATAAAACGTACCACAAAGTAGTTTCTCTCTTCCTCTACCTGATGTATGGCATTCAAACCTCGTATTACCGATAACGTTCCCTTCCCTGCCGTCCACAAAAGAACCACTGCTGCAATGGGAAGAAGCGTCTTGGATTGTTCATATACATCACTGATAAGCTCTTTCACATACCCCTTTGCCGCTCCGGGAATCACAATGAACACCGCATTCTCCAGGTCACTACGACTCAGTGGCGTGTAAGGAATAACGGCACAAAGCAGCATTAACAGAGGGATAAAGGAAAGAAATATAAAAAAAGCACTACTTGCGGAAAAAGCACTGATATTCTCTTTCCTCATGCTTCTTGCAAATTCTTTCATCAGATAATATACCCTCTTCACTCTCTATCTCCTTATTCATATAGCCGGTCAATATGGCTGCCCGGATAATAATATTGCAAGATTTCCTCAGTAGTCAGCCCCTGTAGTGCCATATTCTTCGCACCATTTTGGCTCATTCCATTTCCATGTCCAAAACCGCTTCCTACAATTTCATACCCGGTTATTATCCCCCCCTCTTCTATACAGCTGATATCCATAAATCCGCTGGGGATTAATGTTTTACAGAAATATGTAGAGCCATCCTGCTTTACTGCATCGGCTTTTCCATCGCATAAGGCGGTGCGGATATTATATTCACCCAACACATGATATTCACCGGTGTCCGTCTCAACTACCAGCTCCTGAGCTACATTTTCCACACCTCTGGCTACGATTTCTATTCTTCGCACCTCAGTAAAAGGTTCTATAGAATCAACCACTTTTTGCAACTGCTGGGCAAGTATTTCTGGAGAAAGTATTTCCACTTCATATTTCCATGCATACCAAGGCTCTTCCTTCTCGAATTCTGAATGTCCTGTAGAATAATAGAAGGTATCCACAAGACGCTCCTCTACATCACAGAGAATCTGGCCACTGGTTGCTTCCACTGCCGCAATGGCCTCCGGGCTTGTGGCAATATTATTGTATACCTGATACATCACACTGTCGTCCATATGTGCACCATATTCCGGATAACCCATATTATTAAAATATCGTGAAGAATAAGTCCGGGCACAGATTGCCTGCGCCTTCAGTGCTTCCGCCGGATAGGAGGATGGCATCTCACTGGGCACTACACTACAGAGATATTCTTCTAATGATACCTCATTTACCAGTACAAAGCCCTGGTCTGTCTTGTAGATATCCAATGTTCCCAGATAGGTAGGATTCCCCTGGGTTCGCCGAATGCTCTTCACCATAATTCCTCTTTCCACAGGCTCAATATGATATTGTTCTTCTACGCAATTCAAATCCAAAATCACATCCTGATTATCATAGAAAAGCTCCACCTTTTCATGGTAAATCCCTTCATAATCCGTAGTTTTTAAAACCACACGAACCGTTCCTTCATTCTGCTCAATCATATCGATTAAATCCAAATATTTTATAACTGACGGATCCTCTGGGATTTCTTCCTTTGCAATAGGAATAATTAACAATAAAAATAAAAACGCCGCAATACAGAATATGATAAGATAAAAAAGCTTTTTCAATACTATAGCTCCAATCACAAATCTATAGAAAATAATTAACGCAGATCATTACGAGCTGCTCTTTCTCTTTAGTAAAACCCCAAAATGCCGGTTCTTGCCTTTTGACTCCTAGCAACGCTAGGTGGGTAACCGCAACCAACCTTTTGCCTTCCCTTCCAATCCTCGCTGGGCGAGTGAGGGCTTGACAGCCACTTGGCAATATAGGAATCCCGTTTAAAGAAAATGTAGGTTCAAAATAAACAAGAGTTGTCGGACATTCCAGGTACTTTTATTATACTCAATGTTTCGGAATTTTACAACTATATATTAAAAATGATTATGTTATTATTTTCTAATAACCTGACAGACGTCCAAATCGTATCATAATTAATTTTGAGACTTTTGTACAAATCACCTTACATAACATCACAAATTTCAGTTATATTATTAACTGTGTAATCTGCTCTCTCCCAAACCTTTCAAGTATCTATGCATTATTTACAGTCTGCCAGATACTAAAAATGGCATAAAACTACATAATTTGTCCCTTATTTTTCCCTACAGATAAAAATCGCATCCTCAGATACCCAAAAAAGCTTTATCCGGTCTCTAGGGCGGTACAATTTTTGAATAGATACTTTTGATATAAATTACCCTTTGATATTCCTTACACTTATTTCACATTCACAAACATGCCGCCTTCTTACGTGTTGTCTTATATAAAAAAACACACTTCAGATTGTGCAAGCACATCTAAAGTGTGTTTCTTTTATATGACACCAGCAAGCTGATGCCTAACTCATTATTCGCGTAATTTATGCATTTTTAGCTTCGTCAAGAAGTTTCTTTAATGCGTCAAGAGCTTCATCAGGAAGCTTGTCGTAACCTTCCTTCTTGCTTGCGAAATCTTCAACAGCCTTAACACGAGTAGCCATAGAGCTTACAAGTGCCTCAACGTAAGATGCATCCTTGAAATCAGGAGTGAAGTCTGCAGTCTTACCAGACCACTCATTCATGATTTCGATATCAGAGAAAGGTCCCCACTGCTCGAACTTAGCCTTACCTTCAACGATGGTCTCTAAGATACCAAGAGTATCTGCTGGCTTAACCTTGGTGCCCATGAAGTCACCGGTGTTAACGATGTAGCAGTCTACGTTCTTCTCTTCTACTAACTTCTTGAACTTCTCATAGTCGTTAACTAATGGATAGGTTCTGAATGGGTTAGCGTAAGGCACGATACGGATTGCATTTAAGTCAGTCCCAGCTGCAACACGCTCTGCGGAAGAGGTCTTGGTTGCAAGGGTAGCACCCATAACTGATGCAAGAGCTGCACCGCTTAATTTAACAACTGGAGGAAGAACAGGATCTTTCATAATCCAGAAGATAGCATTTACAGGAGCATCAATCTTATCTACACGGTTAGGTGACCATAATTTAGACTTAATAGCACGTCCGTTACCATTTCTGATATCCTCAGTTACTAACTGAATCTTGCCTTCGGAATCGTAAGTACAAGAGCAGTTCTGAGCAGATAATAAGTACTCATTGTCAGCACATCCGGTAGGATAGTCTGCAGTCTTATCGAAGTAAGTAGGCTCTAATGCGATAGATGCACAGGTATCAGTATTGATAATGAAAGCATCATCATGAAGAACCTTGATATCATACTTTCCGCCATGCTTAGCATGAGTTAAAGTAGACTTACCAGATCCTGATAAACCGTAAACAGAAGCAACATACTTAGAACCATCTGCAAGGATGTATTCCTTCTGTCCACCGTGACAAGAAGCATAACCATTTCTGTTAGCGATAGCCCAAGCCATGGTTAAGGTACCCTTCTTGTGCTCACCAAAGTATCTCATACCAAGGATTGCTGCACAGTTCTCGTTGGTATCGAAATAGCAAAGCGTTAAAGGATCGCTTAAGCAGCTGTAGTCAACGTCAGGTCTGTTGCCAGGAACCCACTGAGGATCAGAGAAGATATAGATATCTGCTTCCTTACCATCGCCAACCATCTTAGAGTTCTTGTACATCTTAACGTACTCGTCAGACATATACTGGAAGTTAATCATCCAGTTGTAAAGGATATTCTCTTCTCCTTCTGGAATTAAAAGATGAGCCTTTACCATGAATTCTGGATCAAGACCTACGAAACACTCTGCATGATACATAGTTTTCCATCTGGTCTCATATACAGCGTCCATAACAACCTTGTCAAGCTTAGCTTCGTCAACACCAGGCTCTCCCTTGATACGACGAGCTGCAGCGTAACGTCCGGTTACTGCACCATCGTTAAATAATAAAACCTTAGCGTCTTTCTCAAGACCGAAGGTCTCTCCATCCTTTACAGGCATATCTGTAACTACAGTACCTGGAGAGTTCTTAGCTAATTCATAAGCTTCCTTTAAGGTGTTAACCTTTACTACGTTGTTTCCGTAGAAAGCAGCTTCGATAATGGAACGGGTTTTGCTAAAACCAACTTTTCCAGCACCAATTTCGTTAATTGGATAATAAGCTTTTGTTGCCATATTAATTATGTCCTCCTTGAGTTCTATATGTAATCGGAATGTAATCGGTTACATTCTCGATTAAATTGCAAAAATATTATCTCTTAAATCAAAATAAAAGTCAATAAATCCCAATTATTTTTATTTTATTTTCACAAAATAATTTTCTTTATTATACTTCTTTTGTTGCATTTGATAACCATGCCTTCTCTTCTTCGTTCAAGAATGGAGATACCTTTTCAAACACAGCCTTATGATACTCATTTAAGTACTCTCTCTGCTTAGGAGTCAGAAGTGAAACATCAATAGCTTCTAAATCAATAGGAGCATAGGTCAAGGTTTCAAAATGCATAAACTGTCCGTACTCGTTCTTGCTGTCATTCCTCGCAACCACGATATTTTCAATGCGAATACCATGACTCCCGGCAATATATACGCCCGGTTCATTGGAGATCACCATGCCCTCTTCAATGGCTGCTTCCTTAGTTCCCGGTGCAAAACGCCATCTCACATTCTGCGGTCCTTCATGTACATTTAAGATATAACCGATTCCGTGACCGGTACCGCACTGATAATCAATCCCGATATCCCAAAGAGGCTTTCTAGCCAGAATGTCTAAGTTTCTTCCGGTGCAACCATAAATCCATCTTGCGTGCGTAAGCTCTAACATACCCGCAGCGGTCAAGGTGTAATGCTTCTTAATCTCGTCGGAAATCTCGCCAAGGACAATCGTTCTGGTCACATCGGTGGTGCCACCCATGTACTGACCACCAGAGTCAACCAGAAGCATTTCCTTTGGTTCCAGTACTGCATGACTTTCCTCAGTGGCCTCGTAATGCATCATTGCTGCATTTGGTCCATAGGCCGCAATGGTCGGGAAGGACAAATCAATAAACTCCGGGATTTCCCTTCGCAGATTATCCATGTAAGCAGCTGCATCCAGCTCGGTAATAGTCTGCTTTCTGATGGCATTCTTCACCCAATAGATGAATTTGGTAACTGCCACACTATCCTTTAAGTAAATCTCTTCCATAAGCTTAAGCTCTGTAGGATTCTTCTTTGCCTTCAGAAGCTCTGTAGGGCTGGCTGCTTCCACAATATTCTGCTTCTCCAGCACCTTGCATACCTGAAAACTGGCATTTCTCTTATCCAGAGATACCTTCTGCCCTTCTGAAAGAGCCTCCAAGAAGCTCCATACTGCATTATAATCCTTCACAACTACACCATTATCCGCCAAATGCTTTTCAACCTCAGCAGCAAGCGCATCCTTCTGGATAAATAAATAGCTCTCACTCATTGTTATATAGGTGTACGAAAGAGCCACCGGATTACACTCCACATCGCATCCGCGGATATTGTAAAGCCACATAATATCATCCAGCTTTGCAAGAAATAGATTCTCTGCTCTATCCTTTTTCAGCTGCTCTCTTACCTGAGTCAGTTTCTCAGAAATAGTTGCTCCTGCTTTTCCATCCTCAATCACAAAGGTCTGTCCACAGGGGAATACCGGTCTTTCTTCCCAAAGCCCTTCTGCTAAGTCTATGCGGTAAACAAACTTGATATTCTTGTCCACCAGCTTTTCCTCATACTCTGCACCAGCCTGCGCACTGACGCATCTTCCGTCAAAACCAAGCGTCTGTCCCTCCTGCATATTCTTCTCCAGAAATTCCGCAATCGTGGGAACCCCCTCCTGCATCATACGAAATAGCTCGATACCGGAGCCGGAAAGCTCACGCTCTGCCTGAATAAAATATCTTCCGTCCGTCCAAAGCCCTGCTCCCTCCCGCCATACAACCAATGTACCGTTAGAACCGGTAAAGCCGGAGAAAAATTCTCTCACCTTGAAATAATCATTTACATACTCACTATTGTGAAAATCTGCGGTAGGCATCAGATAAAAATCAATGTTCTGCGCCTGCATGGCACCACGAAGTGCCTGTAATCTTGTCTTAATCATAAAAATCCTTTCCGTGATCCTTACATATATGGATCGCCTTATTTAATACCCCTTTGTTTGTTGCCCCTTATACAGACCGATGGCTCTGGAGGTTCCGATACGGTCACAGCCAAGCTCTATAAATGCTGCCAAATCTTCCATGGTAGATACTCCGCCGGCAGCCTTCATCTTCACGCCATCCCCGATATGCTCCTTAAAGAGCTTGATATCCTCCTGTGTAGCGCCACCTGTTCCAAAGCCTGTAGAAGTCTTGATATAATCTGCTCCAGCATTTGTTACCACCTGACACATCTTAATCTTCTCTTCTTCCGTAAGATAGCAGGTCTCAATAATCACCTTTAAAATGTGAGCACCACAAGCCTTCTTAATCTCCCGAATCTCTGCTTCCACCTTATCAAAATCACCATTTTTCACATCGGTAATATTGATAACCATGTCGATTTCATTACAGCCCTGAGCAATGGCAGTCTTTGCCTCACAGACTTTGGCTTCGCACACCTGATAGCCTAAAGGAAATCCGATAACCGTACAAATATTAATCTTCTCTCCAAAGGTCTGATGAACTCTTTCCACATATGCCGGCGGAATACAAACCGATGCTGTATGATATTCTATCGCTTCCTCACAAAGTACCTTGATTTCATCCCATGTACAATAGGCCTGCAGCTTGGTATGATCCACTTTTGTTAACATTTCTCTTGTTTCCATGATATATCCTTTCTCACAAAAAAGCAGGCTAATTACCTGCTTTTTCTTTATAATAATTTTGTTTCATTTCGTACATTTTATTATCCGCATTTTCAAAGACCTCTTCATAGGTCTTTTCATCATCAGATTTATGTATCTCCACACCATAGGATATGGAAATCTTCCAATCCTCTTTGCTTTGATTCTCCTTGGCAATCCTTGTCTCCATTACACCAATTCTGGAATTAATGGTCTCTTTATCGCACTTTTCAAATACCAGAGCAAACTCATCCCCCCCGATACGATAGATTTTACCACAGCCCCAGAAAGTATCCACCAAAATCTTAGCAGCCTCTGAGATTAATTGATCGCCCTGACGATGACCAAGCTGGTCATTAATCGTCTTCAACCCATTAATATCAAATACTACCAGACCATAGGAACGATTACTATGCAGCTTCTCTCTTTTCTGGTCGTAAGCATTACGATTGCGAACCCCCGTCAGGAAGTCGTACTTTGCACTCATTTCCAATGTAAAAACATAATACAGAAGCAATGCAATTGCTACGGTAGGCCACATGGAACGAATATTCGTATCAACAATCTGGATTATTACACCAGCAGCTGCCAACAGAAAAACTCCCAGTAAATAGAGCTTTTCCTCCAAATCTGCATCTCTATACTCCCTGTAAGAAGTAAATACTACACAGAGAAAATATGCACCACTTACTACCAAGGTCCAAGTGAACAGAGAACCTCTGGTATAAATATTATTCTCATCCACATAAAAAACAAAACCTGTCCACTGTGTTGTAAGCGTTCCGAGGGCAACAAGCATTCCCGGAATCATCATTACTTTCTCTCTCGTTCCCCACCTCTTGGCATTCATCATAAATAGGCAATACGTTACCGTAGGGCATAGAGTGTATGTCATCGTATTGGTAAGAATATTAACTATCCGCCAATCATACATCTCTGCAAATTCACTAAGAAGCTCTGATGCCAAAATAATCGTATTAAAGGAAACACTGAGCATGTAAAACTTATTCTTATAACGATTCACATGATTACTTCGAAACGCTAAAAGACCGGCAAAAATCATAGAAATAAGAGTTAAAACATACATATACAAATTAACCATATCTTGCCTCCCTTTAAGCTATATATAGTAATATTGTACTATAAAACAATAAAGAACGCAATTACTTGTTATTCGCTTAGAAGCCTCCCGGTTCTCCATTGGCAAAGATGATACCTGTCTCACTCTCCGTTCTGTCAACCTTCTAATATATACTTCACATATATCTGACAAGGATTCCATTCATCCCAAAGCTCAGGCAGACACTCCAGCTCTCGGAAACCGATTGCTTCATAAAAAGCATTCGTAATATCATATTCCTTATAGTGCCCCTTCCTTACCGTTTTCACCTGAGCATATTCGTAACCATTCTCTCTGGCATATTCTACAAATGCTTTCCAAAGCATTGTTCCTATTCCCCGTCGATGATACTCTTTCAAAATGCCCATTACATAGATTTCTGCAGTGTATGTACTTGTCTCCTTTAACACAATAAAACCTACCGGTTTGTCCTCATCAAAACATGCCCAGAAAGGCATATTCTTACTGCAATTCACATAATTAGCAGTACTCTCCGGCAGCCCAAACCAATCTGGAAGCGCATTTAAAATGTCTGATGCTATTATTTCTTTTTCATTCTGTTCTTCTACAAACTCAACCCGCATAAGCTTTCCTTCCTCAATAATCAGTTTTACAAACTCGTCCTCTTCTTTGTTGTACACATGCTTGCCGATGATGGAACGCAGGTTCTGTACATCCTGCAAGTCCGGACTGGCAAATTCCTGGTAACACACCCGTGAATCCTCACCATTTAAGTCTTCATAAAAATCGGAAATATGGCAATAGAACTTGTCCAAAATATCCTCTAACGGGTACTGTGAGATATCTGCTGCATTCTCCCCCTCTCCCAGCTCCGGCTCCTGTACAAAGGATAAAGAAGTCACATACAGAGCCTCATCATCCTCATCCATAGTTTCATAGATACCTTCTTCCAATCTCTTGTACACCTCCGTGCCATACTTGCCTGCATCATAATTCTTAATTTCTTTCATTTATTTTTCCTCCATTTTCCTATAACAGCATCTCTACCCACTACCCGTTTTCTTTATACATGAAGACCTCTGCAAATTCATTTATATTACCTATCTTTCGTTACAAAAATCATCCATATTATACATCTGATTCTGCTTCCCGCTGACCCATTTCGAAACTTCAATCGCACCATCTACAAAGGTTTCCCTCGAAGACACCTGATGTATGAACGTCATAACTTCATCCTTACAGTTTGCAAAAATCACTTCATGTTCACCAAAGATATTACCACCACGTACACTGCAAATATCAATTTCCTGGGCAGTTATCTTTGAATTTGCTTTCACAAGTGCATCCCGAATCATCAATGCAGTCCCACTCGGAGCATCTTTCTTTTGATTGTGATGATACTCTACTATCTGAATATCTGTATCATCACTTATTCTTTTCACTGCAAATTTCAATGTTTCAATAAAATCATGCAATGCAATACTGAAATTGCCAGTCATGAAAACTGGAACTTTAGCTGCCAACATATTAATTCTTTCAATGTCTCCCTCTCCGAATGCAGTTGTAGCAATTACGAGTGGTTTTCCAACGTTCTCATACTTGCTGTAACTTGTATTCATAAAAGTATCTGCATTAGTACAATCAATAAAAACATCACATTCCACTGCCAATTCTATATCATCAATAATCTTCAAATCACAGTTTGTATCAATAAGTTCTGATACAGATTTCCCCACATAAGGATTTCCTTTTCTTGCTATTGCATAACTTAATATAACATCCTCTCTTCTTATAATTTTTCTAGTAATAGCACTTCCTAATTTACCTGTACATCCCACAACAGCAATTCTAACCATCTTACTCCCTAACTTTCTCATCTGCTTTTGCTCTAAATTCATAATTTTTTCACCCAGACCCTACTTTTTACCTCAAACGGGGTCTATACAGATTTTCTTTATATTCAGAGCACTTTTCGTAAAAAAACTATCCAAAAATCATCGTTTTTCATCCCCGGCAGGGTCTATACAAAATTTCTTTTCTTCTGGAGCAATTTTGCTAGTATACCGCCAGAATTATTTTCCAAAACTAACATCAGTTACTCTTACTAAATCCTCAATATATTCATCCAACAGCTCATATATCCAATGCTTTAACTCAGAAAACGAATATCCCAGCTCCGCTGCCTTCTCCGTATTAATACTATACTCTGGCTCACCGTTATATGGAGCTTTATCTCCAGCTTCGCTAAAAATAGCCTTCTTTCCTGTCTTCTGCTCTACATACCGGATAACCTCTCTCATAGAAATTGTACCACTAGAGCTGCCATTGATTGCACCTTTGAAGTCTTTATCCACCAAGAATGCCAAGAACCTTCCGGCCTCGTCTGAACGAATAAATCCCATCTGATTATCCAGATTATCAATATACATCGGCTTTTCATTCATGACATGCTCCACGTAAAACAACAGTCTCCCAGTGTAATCATCACGCCCGGTAACAAAAGGATATCTCACCGCGACGATATCTCTATCACCATATTGCTGCCACAATGCACACTCTGCCTGACGCTTTATCTCCGCATAGGGAAAAGCCTTTCTATCGCACCATATCAGCTCTTTGCCAAATGCATCAAAATCACTTTCCTTAGTACCCGGATGCTTGGATTCGTATACAGATGTGGTAGACATGCAGATATACTTGTCACAAGAAATGGCTTCCATCGCATACTTTACATCGTTGGAGCAATAAGCCAGTTTATCAATCACCACATCAAAGTATTTTCCCTGCAAAGCATTACCCATGCTCTCTTCACTGGTTCTTTCCAGAACAATGCGGCTCACCCTATCACCGAAATCATCCTCTGCTTTCCCACGGGTTGCAATGGTCACATCATGCCCCATGGATAGTAGTTCATTCACCATATGTATCCCGAAAAATCTGGTACCGCCAATCACAAGTATTTTCATACTACGCCTCCAAAGCTTCCTTCAATACCGGATAGATTTTCTCAGCCATCCGCATAAATCCCAGTGCATTGGGATGTGTACCATCAACAGTACATTCTCCACGTCCTTCTTCTCCAAATAATGTAAAACCATCTACAAACCACACCTTCTTATCACCAGCTGTTACTGCATTTTCATAAGTTCTACGAATGATATCTCTTCTCACTACACTGTCCTCTGGATCCCCATCCACATCCGGTCTGGAAAGCATAATCACCGGTATATCAGGATACGCCTGACGCACACGTTGAAAGAATCTCTCATGAGTCTTTGCCAAATGCTCTGCTGTAGGGGCATTATGGTCGTAATCATAAACAAAAAGTCCTATCTCCGGCAAGTTTGCTATATATTCCGCAAATTCCAATTCTCCTCTGGCAGAACCAGAAAAGCCAAAATTGTAAAAATCCGCATCCAACCATCTGCATACAAGGCTTGCATAAGAATTACCTACTCTGGATGTGCATCCTCCTTCCGTAATGGACGAGCCATAGAAAACGATAGGCTTTGCAACAGTATATTCCTCTGCCGCTTCCATATGAGCGTCTTCGTCAATTCCGATTTCCATACTAAGCAAATGGTCATTCCTTGGAAAATTGATGGTAACTGTCTCCATCACAGAGTTCTTAGTAAACACTTTCTCAACCGTTATTTCTTCCATGATATGTTCTTTGGGTGCAATATAGCCTAAAAAAGTTGCCTCTTTTCCTTTACCCACATATACATCCGCTCCTGCAGAACCGGACAGCGGAATATTTATATCCTCTTTCGTCTGCGCAAGTGTCATCCTAATGCATATATTGACCGAATCAGTCTGAAATCGAATACGGCCTCCTACTGCACGTTTTCCTAAGAAATCATACTGTGGTAGTTTCTCCATAATTTCAGCAGTTACTCTCCAGAACTGTTGCTTCTCCCGATTCACCACCGCAAGACCAAAAATCTTAATCGGCGGTTCCGTAATATGATAAAACTTCATCTTCTTTCTAAACCTCACAACTATACAGTATATAAAAAATATGATGCATGCTTTACACTGCCCCTCATACTCTGTGAATTATAATCCGTTGTTACCCTTCACATTCTTACCAAATCTCCATTTCTCTACAGCGGGTGTAATAATCGTCTCAGGACTTTCTCCACCCTGATTCTCTAAAACAATCGTAACATCCTTCTCTTCCAAAGTTACTTCCTTACTTCCGCAGGCTGCCAGACTACACAGCCCTACCAAAAGCAGCATCATCCTTAGGTGTTTCATTATAAATCCCTTACCCTTCAATTACACTTTTTACAAGCTGCCAGGCAATACTACCCTCCCGAAGCTTTGAAAGAGCCTCTTCAAACTTCACCCACTCTACCGAGTCCACCTCGACGGAGGTATGGAAATCAGCTTTCTTCACGATAGATTTATAACCAAGCATCAGCATCTCCTTCCTCTCAAAAGGATAGCTCTTTACAAATTCCAATTCTTCCACATCAAGACCAATTTCTTCTTTTACTTCTCTGATAACAGTCTCTTCCGCAGATTCTCCCATCTTCATCACACCAGCCACACATACATATGAGGTGGTGGACACATAATTCTGCCGTAGAAGTGCCACTTCCCTTTCCTCATTGACTACCGCAGTGATAATGCATGTACGGAACATATCCCACATAGGCTCACTGCATCTTTCGCAAAAGGGAATCATGCCCTCATCACCAATCTCTTTCTTAATCAGTTTATCTCCACAATGTGGACAAAAGGTAAATTTCATATTTTTGCTCCTTCTTAAATTTCTTCTTTACAAGCAATATATCCCAGTTTATCCCTCTTAATACAAATCACGAATGAAAACTGGTTATATTTCGTACACATCCGGAAATCTTCTTCTGGGAACACATCCTGCCTATTTTTATCAAAAAAATGCTCTCCACCTCTAAATCTAAGCTGAGCAACCCGTTCTCCTAAATCAGGCAACTCATTTCCCTCTAAAATACTCTTGATATACTCCGCACAAAGCTCATCCTCTGCCGCTGGACGCACACCGCCATTTCCCATACATACCAAAGAAACACACTCTGGATTCTTAGCCATGATATACTGTGCTGCTGCCTCTTCTATCGTACCTACAGGACGTATCATTTTTACGCCCATATCATATAAATAACACTCTAAAGAAAACGCTCTGAATACATCAATAATTATCGTTAATCCTTTTGCATTTCTTGCGCCCTCGATAAAGTGCAGAATATTTATTTCACCCTCATATCTACTTGATATGCTCATTTAGATTTCCTCCACGAAATATGACAGAATCTGTGAATTACCCATTCTCAATCATCAAAATCCAATAACCTCCCAAGTAGCTGCTTCCTGTTATTAATAAACATCTCCGTCACCTGATAACTGTCTGTTTCCTTATACTCACAGGAATGAATCTGTCCATTATCAAAGGTCAATATCTCCGCTCCCGGAATCCCCAGAAGTATGGGAGAATGGGTCACAATGATAAACTGAGAGCCTTGCTTTGCACATTCATAAATCTCCATAAGAAGGGTTAGCTGTCTTTGAGGAGAAAGCGCAGCCTCCGGCTCGTCGAAAATATATACACCCCCCGGACGAAGCTGACTCTGTGCAATGGCCAGAAAGCTTTCCCCATGGGATTTCTCATGATATCTCTGCGACGGATGATCGAAATCCGCATATTCCCGCTCCTGTGTTGCCACATTGTAAAAGCTCTCCGCCCTTAGAAAATATCCCCATTTCGCCTTACGATATCCTTTCGCAACTCTCATAGCATCACACAGCTCTGAATGGGAATCATAGGTTGAAAAGCTATAATTCCTTGTTCCACCCTCTGGATTGAAACCATAGGCAATGGCAAGAGCCTCCAAAAGAGTGGATTTACCACTGCCATTCTCTCCCACAAAAAAGGTGACCGGTTTGGTAAATTCCAACCTTTCCAGCCCCTGTAACGCTTCTATCCTGCGCAAATAACTATATGGTTCTATTTTACTCCAATCAATTGTAATCCCTTGAATGAATTGTTCATTCATACTCTGTTCCTCAGCTCCATCCTATTATTGGAATATTATATCAAAAAGCACTATTATTGTATAGTTTCCCATAAAAAAAGGAGCCAACAAGTGGCCAATTCCATTTAGCCAAGTGACTCCTTCCCTAATTCTACAACGGTGCAAATACAAACTGGTTCTTGCCCTTTTTCTTCGCCTGATACAATGCAGCATCCGCCTGGACATACAGCTCCTCCAAGCTCTTGCCATTTTCCGGGTATATGCTGATGCCAATACTTCCCGAAAGAGGAATACCCTCATAATTCTTACACACCTCTTGTATCGTCGCAAGAAGCTCCTTGGCCTTCTCCACCATCTTATGCATTCCGTTAACCGTACGCATCAGTGCAAAAAACTCATCGCCTCCGATTCTTCCCACAACATCACTTTCACGGAATACTTTCTTAAGCTCACCTGACAGTGCAATCAAGAATTCATCACCAGCCTGATGCCCTAATGTATCGTTCAGCATCTTGAAATTATCAATATCAATCATATAAAGCACATGAGTTCTGTCATGCTCTTTATCCAATATGCTCTGAATGGATTCCATAGTGGTTTCCCGGTTGAGAAGCATGGTCATCCGGTCCATTGTAGCCGCCACGTAAATCTTCTGTTCCTCTCTCTTCTCCGCATCGATATCCTTAGCAGAGAGCATGGCACATAAATGTCCACTGTCTATATCCGTGATAAATCTTACATCATTGCGCACCCAGCGAACAGAACCATCCGATAAAATACGCTGATACTTAAAGGACAGATTCATCTTGCCGCCAGAATAAATATTCCACAAAATAGCTGGTGCAAAATTGCTGTAGAACTTTGCCGCTTCACAGGATTTATCAACAATAGACTCTACTGCTGCATCACACAACTCCTCTACTGTATAACAAACCTGCATCTCTGCTTCATCAATCAGCTGCCTGCGCTGACTAATAATACGCCATCTGTCAATATCGATATAGGAAACAGCATAAGTATCTGTCGGCAGTTCAAACAAATACCTCAGCTCGCGCTGATAATGCTGCCGCGCAATATAATCTCTGGTAATATCCTTGGTAATTCCCAGAATCCCCAGAACCTCTCCTCTGCTGTTCCTTAAGATAAACTTTGATGTGGAACCATATCTTGCCTGGCCATGGTCATCGGTAATAGGTTCAATATAATCTACCAAATCCTTACCACCGTCAAACAGCTTCTTATCATCCGCAAGATACCGTCTGGCAAGATCTTTATCCTCAAAAATCTCTAAGTCTGTATGACCGATAATCTCCTCTGCCCACTCCTTACCAACCATCTTCACAAACGGCATAGATGCAGCCACATAAACAGAATTCACATCCTTTACAAACACCATATCTCTGGTGTTATCAAGCATGGTCTTAAAGGCTATATTAATTAAATTTTCAATATCTGATGTCCCATTCATTCGTCGTCCCCCGACTATACCCCAAATATAACATCATTATAATACTTTTTTCCTAAAAAAAGAAGTAAATATTCAAAAATTCTATGACTTTTTTCTAGTTTTCTACCATTGCCATATATTATCATACAAAATTCCGCTAATTCATCCTATGAATCTTCGTTTTTGTAGCTAACGGATAGCTTACCAGCACCTTACCTTCCAGATTCTCCCTATGCATATCCACGCCGATAATCTGACTGTTCTCGTAGGTCTTATAGTAATAGATTCCCTTATCCGTATTACAGCAGGAAGAATAAATGGTAATCTCATACTCTCCTTCACCCATATGCACACAACCTCTTGCCATTTCCACTGCACCCAAAATGTGGAAAAACTGGCTTATACTCTCTTCCTCCGAATCTCCGGACACGGAGTTCATCCTAGTAAATGCAGCCCTTACAAAACGGGACATGGAGGACAAGTCCCCCGGCATACCCAGACCTCCCATTCCACGGCTATAGTGCTTTAAATCCAGCTTATCAGAGAACAAATTCTCCGGCTGATCAATACTCAGTCCCATATAATTATTTAAATTAAAAAGCTGCAATTCAAAAGGAGGATTATTAGTCAGCACCTCCACCGGATTCTCATAGATTTTTAAACCGTCCTGCACACACTCTACCGTGATGGAGCCATTCCTGTCCGAAATCATCCAGTGGAGCGGTGATAAAGGTAACTGCTCACTGAAATTCTCTTTCCAGAGATTGATGCGCTCCAACAAAAGCTTCGCTTCTGTCAAATCGGCACACTGCCCCAAAATCCAGGGAATAAACTCAAAAGGACTTACATTATCCTTTCCCTCCTGATATTTCTTATAATCCGCCTTCCCCGGGAAATTCAGCCCCGCCATACTAAGTCCCTTTTCATTGGTTGCATCATAATAAAGAGGATAATCCTCCACTACATAGGCCATTCCGATCATTGCATAATGAGTATTAAGTGCCTTCACACTGCGAAATTGAAAGGGATAATTCCTAGGGGTAATCGTCACGGTCTCCTGAAAAGAAAACTCCAAATCAAGATTTCTGCCAAAATAATGGTCTTTGGTTTTATAAGTAATTGCTGTACACATAAAAACCTCCTGTTTTTATATATTATACCCAATCTCAAATTCTGCTAATACTCCCTGAAAATTAATCCGGTATTTTCCAGCAGGCAGCTTACCATACATATCCAGATAAGATTTCTTCGTCTCCGATTCTCCCGGTGGGAAACTGTGCAGCTCCATGGTAAATCCCCGATTTCCCGAAACCGTTGGAATTGCATACCAGACATCATCCAGACACACCTCTACCCAATAGGATGTTCCGTGATCCCAATTAAGCTTACTTTGATTGGGCAGCTCTGCTGTGATAATATTCTCCGTCTGCTCAATAACTTCCAGACGCTCTTCCGCCGGACTCTCCGGCTCTGTTGCCACTACCAGCATTTCTTTAACCCACTGTCCATTATTAATACTCATGGTTCGTGCACATGGAAAGCCGGTAAAACGAGTATTCGTTTCCTCGCCCTACCCCCCCACGTCAACAAGCTGTTTTTATGTTTCAGCATATCGACCAGACTGCACCTTTCCCAACTATAAAAAGACACCGCATTTCCGCGGTGCCTTCAAGTATTGCATCCCTTATATCCATCTGAATAACCATGACATAATCCCGGCAACTATCAGTCCCACCGCAGCCCCTGCTATAGGCTTCAGCACATTCTGATACGGACGTTTTCCGCTCTCCCGGGCTTTTTCGATTTCTGTCAGTGTCTTACCGTCTAAAAAAGCAACAATCTCCTTATAGGTCTGGATATCATATTTCTTCTTGAATTTCTCCATTTTTATACCGTATATTAGCCCTGCCACAGCTACTATCAGAAAAATCGCCATTCCCCACCAGCCAAAGAAATGAGCCAGCGGCACAGGTAGCACCATTATCAAAATACAAAATATTAAAAATACCCTGCTCTGCTTTTCAAACTCTGCTACATCCTGCTTATTAATCTCCTTCTTCATATCTTCCATATCTCCTTTCACAAGCTCATCTAAGGATACAGAAAACACTTCGCCAAGAAGCAGCAGACTCTTTATATCAGGGTAAGTTTTATCATTTTCCCAATTTGAAATAGACTGTCTGGACACGAATAACTTCTCTGCCAGCTCCTCCTGAGAAAGTGAGAATTCCATTCTGTACTTTTTTATTTGTGCTCCAAGCTTCATTTTCTGTAACTCCTTGCTGATAACTTAGTTCAGAAGCATATTTTTTACAATCAAAAGTATTTTACAACAGCGATTTTAACATGTCAAAACGCTTTTACATGCCACATTTCAGCCTATTACTGCTCATCATACTGCTTCACTTCTACCGATTCTTTCTCGAAATCAATAAAAATCTGAAAAGCATAATTATCCTCGCTGGTGTCCCAGATTTCCACAAATCTTGGACTTACTTCGATAATAATCTCCGTGTCTTCATGAGAATATTTATTGTAGCTTCCCCAAAGATGTTCCTTGTACAGCTTCTCGAATCGACGGTCCGGTTCCTCCACCACGAGCCCCTTATTCTCAGCGATTCCCTCAATCTGTACGCCGCTCCAGCACAGAGCCACCTGCGGATTCTGGTAAAGCTGCTGTGTCTTACGGAAATTCTTATCCGTCTTAAAATACACCTTGTTGTCATAAAACAGACAGCTTACATTTCTCACCATCACATAATCATTAACGGAGCTGGCAAGTGCCATGATTTTCCAGTCCCCCAGCTTTTCAAACATAATCTCAACTGCCTGCTCAAATGTTAAATCCTTATTCACACTGAATTTCATATATGTATTCCTCCTAAACAAATCTTCCTTTAATGATACCACTGACCTTCTTATAAAGTATCATGGTGATAACTGATGTTAATACTCTGGATACAATATTGAAAGGTACCACGGAAAATGCAACCATGGTAGGGATATTTTTAATCATGGGATTAATCTCTGAAAAGATACCAAGAATGGAGTCCCAATTCATGCCATACAGCTTAATATACGCCGGGAAAATCAGATAGACATTGGTGAATACAGATACTATAACTGCAACCACACCGCCTACAACTAAGCCTATTACAGCACCCTTTTTCGTCTTTTTACGCTGATAAATAATGCTTGCCGGAAGTACAAATGCGCACTCTAAGAGGAAGTTCTGCACTTCTCCGGTGAGCATAGAGCTACTTCCCTGAAATACCAGCTTTAATAAAAGCTTTACGGTGATGATTCCTACACCGCCCACAGATCCCAGCATAAAGCCACCGATGAGCTCCGGTACTGCGGACAAATCCAGCTCTGCAAAGGGCGACAGAATCGGAATCGGGAAGCTGAAGAACATCAGCAGAAATGCCAATGCACCAAAAAGTGCCGCCATGGTTAATTGTTTTGTTTTGTTCATAAAATGACTTTCTGTTAATAAAAAATTCCCAAAGCCAAACGAAAATATGGCCCGGGAATATTTTTAAGGTCACTAAAAAAGCAACATAAAAATATTAAAACGCCTTTTCCCATCCGGACTATACCGTCGGTTCTGGAATTTCACCAGATCAGTCTCCGCTTGCGGAGAGTCATGGACTATACCATCGGTCGGGATTTACACCCTGCCCCAAAGACCTTTTTAGTTTTACTTCTGATACCTTAACACATTAACACAGGAAAGCAGTGATGTCAATTATACAAATTATATATCCATACCGACACTACCGCTGTTATAAATCGTGGCACTATCAGTATTAAAATATTTACCCCTAATACCAAAAAGTTTGCTGTCTCTTGTATTATAGAATGCATTGAACAAATGGATAAGTTTAATCTGCCAATTTCCTCTTGCTTCAAATCTCTGTTTTCATTTGCAGTTATCAGTATTCCTGCTCCATAAATCAATCCAATAACATTTGCAATCAACCAATACGGAGCCGACTCCTTCCCCAGTCCAAAAATAAACATAATAGGCTTTAACAAATTACTAAGCTTATCCACAATCTGAAACTTTATCAAACATTTGAATACAACGCTAATCATAATATTTATAATAAAAATTTTAATTATGGTAGTAACATTGTCTGACACCCATGATTGGAACACTACAATCAAAGAAGTGGCTTCTGTGGCTGACATCGCCTGTGTTTCTGATAAAAGAATTTCATCACCTCCGGACAGAACGAAATTTAATATCATTCCTGTTATAATACTCGAGCCAACTCGAACCAAAAACAATAACCACATTTTTCCACCAGCTTTCTTCTGTATAGAAAGCTCCACCGGAAGCGTATGGCTCAATAAAACCATACTGGATAATATTGCGATTTCTTTCATGGGCAATTCTAACGATATCATCAATGCTATGGCTGAATATGTATTAATCAAATATCCTGATAACAATGGTAAAATTGCCTTCCCACTAAGTCCCAATAGTTTTGTAATTGGTTGGAAAAGCATACTCAACCAATCAACAATTCCTACATAACTCAGTATTGCCATTAACAGCGAAACCGGCAACATAATCTTAAATATACCAAGGCTTGATTTCACGGCTTCTTTAAATCCCACATAAAAAATCTCATATAATAAACTCTTTCTATCTTCTGATTGTTGTATTCAACGCAGGTCTTTTTGGAAGCCCTCGGCGTTTGAAATACAGCCACAGCCCTCTAAACAGCCTTATCACGAAAAAAGCAGAGGGGCGAGATAATTCGCCCCTAATTACTCTCAGAAGAAGCCTCCTACAGGACATCTGCTTTTAGAACTTCCTTACTTTTTCTCAACCGACAGAATCTTCCCCATAAAGGGATCGACCTCTGATATCGTACCTGTATAAGTTACGAGCACCTTATCCCCGACAGCTATCTTATCCAGACCTTCCGGCTTCTCTTCAAAAGTAAATGCATAACTAACCTTATCATCATCCGTTACAATAAACATAAAGTCTTTTATTTCGTCTACTTTTCCTATTACTTCTGACGTATCTTCATCTCCTATATTCTTATCACTCTCTGTCGGTATCGGTTCATCCTCCATAACTTCACTCTGCATTATGCTCACAGAAGTTTCTGCATCCTCTTGTCCATTTCCTTTCGAACATCCAACCATAACACCGACACATACGGTCAAAACAGCTAACATCATTAATATTTTTTTATACATTCCTTACCTCTTTCCGGGAAATGCTTTCCCTATTTTCTTATATCTTTTAGACGTACCAACCTATAAAATTGTTTCAGAAAAATACTATGTTTACCTACTCTCATTTACATATATTTCCACCCTGCTTTGAATAACCCTTGCAACATCAGAGGCACTTTTCTGCCCTGCAAAAAATGATGCGACCTCTTCATTTATAATAGCTTCAATATCCTCATTATAATAAACACATTTATCAATACTTTCCACAAATTCTATAAATTCATCTACCTGCTCTGTAGTCATGTTTGGAAGAACAACACTTTCTCCATCCATTAACATCTTGTATTCATACTCCTGCTTATTTCCATGACGGTCTATTGTATATGGTGATTTTGTAGCCTCCATTGCACGTTCTTCAAAAATCTTTTTATTAACAGGAAACCCAATAACATCTCTTTGATATTCCTCTGTCAGATAATACCGTACAAATTCCCATGCACCTTCCAGATGTTCTGACTTCGCAGAGAGCAGGTACTGCTCACCAGCCTCTACTACTGCACCATTTCCTGTATCAGACGGAAAACCGATATAGCTAATCTTTTCTCCAAAATATCCATTAATGTAGTCATTAACATAACGTGTATCACTCACATCACATTTTGCCAATATTGTCCTGTTTTCACGATACTGTGAATCCTGCTTTACCCAATAGTCATCTCCCATTTCATCATAATTAATTTCCTCCGGCAAGCTTTTTGCATATTCCAACATCGCCACAAAATTCTCATTATTAAAATCACATTTTCCGTCTTTCGCATCAATAAAATCGTTTCCGCAGTACTGTATCATCATCTGTACAAAACCACTTCTGGTCAGTTCCCCAATCGACTGCGTACCCTCCGGCATGGACGCCATCAATTCCTGCATTTCTTTCATTGTCCATGATGTTCTATTTCCTACCACGGATTCTTTTCCGATTAAAGTATTTACGGAAAAGGAAGGCGTTACATAATATAGTTTTCCTTCCATCCGATATGCATCAAAAACATTTTCCAAAAACTCTGTCTGAGATAATTCTTCATCTTCCCTAATTAAGGTATCAATATCCGCTACCAATCCTTTGGAAATATAACTGGATACGGGGAAATAACTGTCTGCGATCAGAATATCCGGTAATCCTCTTCCTAAAATATCCATATTCAACCGGTTATAACCCGCCATGCCATCCTCCATGGTATCATAAGTATGATACTCCTTCATGACAATCCGGTATTCCGGATTTGCCTTATTAAACTGAACCACCCTGTTCTTCACTTCATAAGGAATATAATAACCTGCCAATACCAACACTGTCTTATCCTTTATATCCTCAGGATTTCTCTTTGTAAATATGCTCACTACTTGGGAATATTTATAACTATCATAGTAAAAACCTACAAATCGTGTTTCATCCAAAATTACGATTTGATTCATATTTGTAGTCGGTACATCTGAATTTACAAAACTCATTATTTGATTCGTCTCTGTATCTCCCATATTGATAGAATACACACCATTCATTGTAGCATATACCACATCAGCCATACTTTCTCCGTCAGCAACACAAGAATGACCCTGAAGCATGAAATCATCCGGCAATTGCTTTGCTTCTCCTACCATGAACTGAGATAAATCTAATTGATTCAACCACATAGTAGATCCTTTCTTTTCATCCACATATGTATATTGTAATGTACCGTCCTTGCATATAATCAAATCTGAAAAATCCTTAAGAGATCTATCTATAGCAGTCAACGATTTCTTTTCCTGAAACTCCCCGTTACTGGTAACTGCCTGTATTTTGGTATCATCGCCGCTAAATATTAAATTTACACCGCTATTATCATCGGGAAGGATACTCCGCACATGACTTCCTATTCCATCTTCTCCCACCAGTGCAATCATCTGTTCCCAAATCATGTTTCCGCTAAAATCCCAACAGCATAAAGCAGTTTTTACCGTCTCTGCACCACCCATTGTTTCTACATCTGCAAGATAATAATATTCTTTTACACCGTATATCCTATCCCCTGAAAATGTAAATTCGGCAAATCCGGCATAACTTCCTTCCTCTGAAGAGATATCCGGCATCTTATTCTGCATATCCAAAAGCTTTATATCGCTGCCATCTTCGCTTATTTGCATAAGCTTAAAGCAACTTTCCGGCATTTCTTCTTCATCCCCATAAATTTCCCAGACTGCATATATATTTGAAGCAAGCTTTGCAGTCTGTATAACACTTGCATTTCCCAGATATTCCGGTATTTTCAATATCTGCTCCCCATAAACAAATTCTCTCGCTAATGCTGTATTGTCTTCTCCCCATCCACTGACTGTTTCCTCTTCCTTCTGTTTTCCACAAGCCGTAAGCCCCAGCAATAAACCAAGAACCAGCCCAGAACAAAGAATTTTCTTGAACCATTTCTTAAACATATCTCATTTCCTTTCTTCCAATCTTCTTACCTTTACACCCATTCGGGTGTTCTTCTCTTTACAATGATTAGATGTTACCAAATCCATAAAAGTTTCAATCACTTTCCCTTACTTCTACCGTTTTCGAGCAAAGCCAATCTACCCATTTCAAATAATACTTTCCATATACGTGAAATGCATCACTGGAATAATCTGTAGACAAGCTTCCACTATCATCATCAAACAGCTCATTAACGTCAATATAAAAAATATTTTCGTTATCAGCTAATTTACAAATCATTTCGTTTACCCTGCCTACATTTTCATTGTTATAAATCTCGTCCTTTTGTGATTGTTCCCTTGTAACATGCAGATTTGCACAAAGATAAATAACTGCATCTCCCTGACTTTCTCTAAGTTTTTCTACAATTCCCTCATATTTTTCCTGAATACGTTCAAATCGATATCCTAGTTCGTTGATCCCTAGCATCAGATAAATTCTTTTATATTTTTTACTGTCAAGTAATTCATCAAATCCTACTTTTCCTATATCTTGAATATAAATTTTTTCTTTTTCCAAATCAAAAACAGTCATGCCGGTATCTGAAAAAAAGTCAGCGTTTTCTATATTCCCATACTCCATCAATCCTACTGTACGAGAATCACCGATAAATAAAGTATCTGTAAAAAACTCATCTCCTTCAGCAGATTTCTTTTCTTCCATCGGCTTCTTCTCCTCGACATCTTTGGGATATTCTTTCATCTCTCCGCTATTTTCTTGTTTACCATTATCTTCCAATTCTTCCTTATATTCCGCTTCTTTCGCATTTTTCGGTGCTTCCTCAACTTCCTGTCCCTCCATATCATCAATTCTCAAATCATTGCAGATTGTATTCTGAGAAAAATCGCTTTCTTCAGACCATTCTGATACAGCAATACATTCTTTCCCTGCTTGTTGCTGATTATTTTTCATCTCCTTCTCAACCTGCTTACATAGAAAATCCACTGCCAGTACGGTTGCGCAAATCATAAATACAGCTGTAAATATACATATAAAAAAAACATCTCTTTTTTTCATTCTTATATCCCGTCTTTCTGCGAAAGACACCAATGCGTCATGAAACAGG
>F42_Fallow_Deer__coassemble_359_pt1 | contig 24546 bp, 34 predicted proteins | sample F42_Fallow_Deer__metabat2_low_PE_003 | metagenome-assembled genome bin F42_Fallow_Deer
GTTTTATACTCTAAAAGGAGATTTATGGTAGTAGCTTATGGAGGAATAAAATGAGTGAACAGGGCTTCTCGTATCGCATTCTCTTAGAAGGAGGCGAAGGAGAAATTGTTGAGAAGAAGTCACGCTTCATTGCCACGGTCAGAAAAGTGGAGTCAGAAGAAGAAGCGGTACTATTTATAGAAGAAATGAAGAAGAAGTATTGGGATGCCAGACATAATTGTTCTGCTTTTGTCATTGGTACCAGAGGAGAGCTTTCCAGATGCAGTGATGATGGGGAACCCAGCGGGACTGCCGGACGGCCTATGCTGGAGGTGCTCCTTGGAGTCGGTGTGCGTAATGCTGCGGTGGTAGTGACCAGATATTTCGGCGGTGTGCTGCTTGGCACTGGTGGTTTAGTGCGGGCTTATACGCAGGCTGTGCAGGCTGGTCTGGCTGCAAGTAAAATCGGTGAGATGTGTCAGGGGCATGAAATTTTACTTAGAATTGATTATAACGGCATTGGGAAAGTGTTATACTTACTTGGGCAGCATGGAATCGAAGTCTTTGAAAGTGATTATGGAGTAGATGTAAGTCTGAAAATCCGTGTACGCACCCAGGATGCGGAGGCTTTGGAGAAGGAGATGGTAGAGGCTACCAGCGGAAAGGTGCAGTGGGAGAAGCTTTCAGACATCTATTTTATACATAAATAAGGAAGTAAGGAGGATGCAGCGTGGAAGAGAAGAATTGGGCAGAAATTATACAGGAGCTTTTGGATAAAAAGCAGTATACCAAGCTCAGGCAATTTGTGGCAGAATTAAACGATGCGGATATCGCAGACTGTCTGGAGGAGCTGGATGATGCGGACATGATTAAGGTATTCCGACTATTACCCAAGGATCTGGCGGCGGATGCATTTTCCTACTTTGAAGTGGAGAATCAGCAGATGCTGATCCACTCCATGTCTGATAAGGAAGCATCTGCCATGATAGATAATCTGATGGCGGATGATGCGGTAGACTTATTGGAAGAAATGCCGGCGAATATGGTTAAGAGACTTCTGGCCGGTGCAAGTCCGGAGACCAGAAGAGATATCAATCATCTGCTTCGTTATCCTGAGGATTCTGCGGGAAGTATTATGACGGTGGAGTTTGTTGACTTCAAGGAAAGTAACACCGTACTGCAGGCCATTGAGAAGATTCGCCGCATCGGTCTGGATAGTGAGACTATCAATGTGTGTTACGTGCTGGACGCAAGGCGTGAGCTGATTGGTACGGTGGACTTGCGTAAGCTTCTTCTTAGCGAAGGAGAGGACTTCATCGGAGATATTATGAATGAGAATGTTATCTCTGTGAATACTCTGATGGATCAGGAGCAGGTAGCTGAGCAGTTTAAGAAATACGACTTCACGGCGATGCCGGTAGTAGATAACGAGAATCGTCTGGTGGGTATTATTACCGTTGATGATATTATGGATATCATGGTAGAAGAGACCACTGAGGATATGGAAAAGATGGCGGCGATTGTGCCCGGTGATAAGCCATACATGCGAAGTAGTGTTTGGGAAATTTATAAGCAGAGATTTCCCTGGCTGTTACTTCTCATGTTTTCAGCAACCTTTACCGGTGCGATTATCAGTTCCTTTGAAGAAGCACTCAGCACATATTCTGCATTGATTGCCTTTATCCCTATGTTGATGAATACGGGTGGAAATGCGGGAGGTCAGGCTTCCGTAACAGTGATTCGTGGACTTTCTCTGGGAGAGATTGAGTACCGGGATGTACCGAAGGTCATGTGGAAGGAAATCCGTGTGGCGGTGGGCTGCGGTGTATGTCTTTCGGTGGCAAATTTTGTGAAGCTTTTATTATTTGACCGTGTAGGAGTAGCCGTAGCACTTGTAGTATGTATTACACTTCTGATTGCAGTGCTGCTGGCGATGGTTATCGGATGCCTCTTACCGGTAGGGGCAAAGCGTCTTGGCTTTGACCCGGCGGTAATGGCCAGTCCCTTCATTACCACAATCGTGGATGCATTGTCACTGATGGTGTATTTTAAGGTGGCGACAGTTTTATTAGGAATCTAAAAATGGAGGATGTTGCTACGCTGCAACGTCCTCTATTTTAAATATGGGATTTCGCACCATATTCACAATCAATGGTATCACCATGATAAACCATACAAGGGGCTCAGATACAATAATTCCCCAATATCCAATCACGGGGGAAAGGAAGGTGGCAATCAGTACCTTTCCAATCAGCTCTAGGGAACTGGAGAATACCGGAGTTTTGCTGTCGCCGAAGCCCTGCATACTGTTTCTGAACAGACAGATGACAATGGGCACAAAGTAAAATGGACTATTGACCTTAAGATACAGCACAGCAGTGTCAATAATCTCTGGGGCAGTGGTAGCTGTAATAGCCTGAATCAGCACGGGGGCGATGGTATAGGCAGTAATCAGTGTGATAATCCACCAGCCCCAGTCAAGGAACAGAGTCTGCTTGATTCCCTTCTTGATGCGGGAGTACTTACCGGCACCAAGGTTCTGACCGCAATAGGTTGCCAGAGTGGTACCCAGCACTGAGGTAGGCAGAAAGAAGATGGATGTAATCTTTCTTGCCGCAGTGTGAGCCACGATGGTGGCATTTCCGAAGGTGTTGATGCTGGTCTGTAGTGCCAGCGTACCAAACTGTACAAAGGAGACCATAAACGCCATGGAAAGTCCGGTTCCGAAGAGCTTATGGAGCACATCCTTACCGATTCTGAAATCCTTCTTACATAAGGTAAGCTCAGGATATTTTTTCCTCATATAAAGGAAGCAGAGCAGCGCGGAAACTGCCTGTGAAAGTACAGTCGCCAGTGCTGCGCCACCGACTCCTGTGTGTAGGAATAGGATAAATGCATAGTCCAGCCCGATATTTAAAAAGCTGGAGATAATCAGGAAAATCAGCGGGGTAAAGCTGTCTCCAATAGCTCGCAGAATGGCAGCGCACACATTATATAAGGTAGCAGCAATAAGTCCCGCAAGGATGATACCAATATATTCCTTTGCCTCAGGAAGAATATCTTCCGAAATATGTAGTATACTTAATATCTGTGGTAGAAAAAGCAGGCTGAAGATACTGATGATTATGGCGGCTCCACTTCCCAGAAGCATAGTTCCGGCAATGGCTTTTTTCATGTTTTTCTCATCTCTTGCACCGAAGAAGGTGGCAATGATGATGGCGAAGCCATTGGTTAGACCATTTAATAGCCCTACCAATAAATCGCTTAGTGTAGAAGTGGCACCCACTGCTGCCAGAGAATTTTCCCCCAGCGTCTGTCCTACGATACGGATATCTACCAGTCCATAGAATAGCTGAAAGAGCTGGCCGATAAAAAGGGGAATGGCAAAAAATAGAATAAGTTTTAAGGGATTTCCCTCTGTTAAATTTTTCATAAAAACCTCACTATATACAAGACTTTGATACTTTTTTGTCAGCATGTTTTTTTTTCAATACCTTGCAAAAAACTATTTCAAATATAATCGAAATTTGGTAATATTACAATATGTAAACGGTTACATATAATGTTTTTCATATAAACGGAGGAGTATTCCATGAGGTATTTTTTTGAATCAAAGGTAGAAAAGAAGGAGCAGGGTTACGTAATTCAGATTCCTTTCAATATTTGGGAGGTTTGTAAGCAGAGAGAGGAGATTAAGGCAGATGTGGTACTTGACAATACCATTATCGACTGTGTGCTGATTCCGAAGGAGAAGGGTAACTATGAAATCCTTATCGAGAAGGAGGATGCAGTGAAGGTAGAGCTTGGTGTAAACCACAAGATTCTTCTTCATGTAAATGGAAGCCTTATCAAGATGGACCAGAACAGTCCTTACAGCTTCGAGAAGCCGATTCGTAAGATTGACAGCATGCAGGTGATTATCCAGCCGGAAGACGGTCTTTGTGGACAGACCTGTATTGCAATGCTTGCAGGTGTTACCATTGCGGAGGTTATCAGTGTTATGGATTGTAGAGAGTGGCAGGCTACTATGGGGCGTGTAATCTCTGCATTAAATTACTACGGTATCGACCATACCGATATCATTATGTACACTGAGGGAAGAGATGCGGTTCTTCCTAAGTGCTGTATCTTAATGGAGAAGATGGGACGTTTCTGTCATTATCTGGTACACTATGATGGAAAGTTCTACGATTCTAACTTAGGTGTTCTGGAAGAGTACGATATGAGCAAGCTGTTAGGTTATTTAGAGATTAAGTGTGAATAAGAATTTATTACCCCTCGAAGGAATTCGGGGGGTTTGCTGTATAGGAGGAAAAACATGTTAAAAGAATTATTACAAAAGAGTCGTTCTTATCGTAGATTTTATGAGGAGCCCATTGGAAGGGAAACACTGGAGGAGCTGGTAGAGCTGACAAGATATGTACCATCTACAGCCAATTCCCAGGCACTTAAATATATGCTCAGCTGTACGCCAGAGGAGAATCAGAAGGTATTTGAATGTCTTGCATGGGCGGGAGCACTTCCTGAGTGGGACGGACCGGAAGAGGGAGAGAGACCCAGTGCATATATCGTGATTTTATGTGACTTAAGCCTTGGAAAAAATAAGCTTACGGATAATGGTATCGTAGCCCAGACCATGATGCTGGGAGCGGTAGAGAAGGGACTTGGTGGCTGCATGTTTGGCAGTATCAACCGCCCCAAGCTTGCAGAAAATCTGGGAATTGATACGGAGAAGTACAGTATTGATTTAGTCATTGCCCTTGGAAAGCCAAGGGAGCAGGTAGTCATCGTGGATGTACCGGAGGATGGTAATATCAAGTACTATCGTGACGAGAATCAGGTGCATTATGTACCTAAGCGTGCAGTAGGGGATTTGATTCTAAATTAATTCACGAATCTTTAATAATTGTTTGACATAATTTTTATTGAAAATATTGGTAAATAATATTAAAATGAGTTCTAGCGTTTTATATAAGGAGGCAGTACACATGAAATTAGTACCTTTAGGAGACAGAGTTGTATTAAAGCAGATGGTAGCAGAAGAAACTACCAAGTCCGGTATCGTTTTAGCCGGTCAGGCAAAGGAGAAGCCACAGCAGGCAGAGGTTGTTGCGGTAGGTCCGGGCGGAATGGTAGACGGGAAGGAAGTTACCATGGAAGTGAAGGTTGGCGATCAGGTAATCTTTGCAAAGTACTCAGGAACGGAAGTAAAGTTCGAGGGTGAAGAATATATTATCGTTAAGCAGAACGAGATTTTAGCTATTGTAAGATAGTACGCTAAAAAATCCATATACGAAGGATTTTTTAGTGGGCAACTTTGGGCATGCGCCCAAAGCTTGCGGGTTTTAAAAAGATTATAATCTGGAGGTTTTTATCATGGCAAAGGAAATTAAGTATGGCGCAGAGGCGCGTAAAGCATTAGAGTCCGGTGTAAACCAGCTTGCTGACACCGTAAGAGTGACCCTTGGACCTAAGGGTAGAAATGTAGTTTTGGATAAGTCTTTCGGTGCTCCGCTGATCACTAACGATGGTGTTACCATCGCAAAGGAAATCGAGTTAGAAGATGCATTCGAAAACATGGGTGCGCAGCTTGTGAAGGAAGTTGCTACCAAGACTAACGATGTAGCAGGTGATGGTACCACTACTGCAACCGTTCTTGCACAGGCAATGATTAACGAAGGAATGAAGAACCTGGCAGCAGGTGCTAACCCTATCGTTCTTAGAAAGGGTATGAAGAAGGCTACCGATGCAGCTGTTGAGGCTATCAAGAGCATGAGCTCTAAGGTAAATGGTAAGGAGCATATCGCAAGAGTAGCAGCTATTTCCGCAGGTGATGAGGAAGTAGGTCAGCTTGTAGCGGATGCTATGGAAAAGGTTTCTGGAGATGGTGTTATCACCATCGAAGAGTCCAAGACCATGTTAACCGAGCTTGACTTAGTAGAAGGTATGCAGTTTGACAGAGGATATATCTCCGCTTACATGGCAACCGATACCGACAAGATGGAGTCTGTGTTAGATGATCCGTTCATTTTAATTACCGATAAGAAGATTTCCAACATTCAGGAGATTCTTCCGATACTTGAGCAGATTGTACAGTGTGGTGCAAAGCTATTAATCATCGCAGAGGATGTAGAGGGCGAAGCTCTTACTACTTTAATTGTAAATAAATTACGTGGAACCTTCAATGTAGTAGCAGTTAAGGCTCCTGGCTACGGCGACAGAAGAAAAGCAATGCTTGAGGATATCGCAATCTTAACCGGCGGCTGTGTCATCAGCTCTGAGCTTGGCTATGAGCTTAAGGATGCAACCTTAGATATGCTTGGTCATGCAAAGTCTGTTAAGATTCAGAAGGAGAACACCGTAATCGTTGATGGTATGGGCGATAAGGAAGCTATCAAGGCTCGTGTTGCTCAGATTAAGCAGCAGGTAGAAGCTACCACTTCTGAATTTGATAAGGAGAAATTACAGGAGAGACTTGCGAAGATGGCAGGCGGTGTAGCAGTGATTCGTGTTGGTGCAGCTACCGAGACGGAGATGAAGGAAGCAAAATTACGTCTTGAAGATGCTCTTGCAGCTACCCGTGCGGCAGTAGAAGAGGGTATTATCTCCGGCGGTGGTTCTGCATACATCCACGCTTCTAAGGAAGTTGCTAAGATGGCAGCAGAGCTTATCGGCGACGAGAGAACCGGTGCCAACATCGTTCTTAAGGCATTAGAGGCTCCTTTATATCACATTGCTGCTAATGCAGGTTTAGAGGGAAGCGTTATCATCAATAAGGTGAGAGAGTCTGAAGTAGGTGTTGGTTTCGATGCTTACAAGGAAGAGTATGTGAACATGGTGGAGGCAGGTATCTTAGACCCTGCAAAGGTTACCAGAAGTGCTCTCCAGAACGCTACCAGCGTAGCAAGCACCTTACTTACTACTGAGTCTGTAGTTGCGAACATCAAAGAAGATGCTCCTGCAATGCCAGCAGGCGGCATGGGCGGTATGATGTAAGCGTATAACGAGAAATTCGTTCACGAAGGGAACAGGTAGTGCGAAGCACGGGAATTTCGAGTGGAGGATGAAGATGAACACATACACTTACGTCGTAGAGACCATTGATGGCGACTATGCACACTTGCGCAGAATCGATGAACCATCGGATGAACTGAAGCTTGTGGCAAGAGCGTTGCTTCCGGCAGAGATTATGGAAGGTACAAAGCTTTTGTATGAGTGGATGCAGTATAGTATTATAGAGTAACTTAAAGGGTGTATTAGGGACGAAAGCCTAATTACACCCTTTTTAAATACTTAGGATTTTTCCTGATTATCCGCTGCTTTAATGATGTAGTTGGGGCTGAAAATAAAAAAAGTCTATTTTTGTCCGGAATGCTTTCTGATGATATGAATTTATGTCTTTTCATGGTAAAATAGGGGTGGTTAAAGAGGAGATGGACTTGAGACAATGGCAGAGAACACGTATTACTATAAGCAATTGAATAAGGATCAGCAGCGGGCGTATCTTTACTATAAGGAGAAGAAGATTTCTTTTACTAAGATGGAGGAAGTGGCAAAGCGTGCAGAACAGTACGCCAAGAAGGGAAGGGGGTTCTTGTTTCATTGGCGAGGAGGATATCTGACCAAGGAGGTGCTGGGGAACTTCTGGAGCTTATCGGGGAGGCTGCCCGGAAGAAGGGGAAGTATGTGAAGGTATCTTTGAATTGGCCCCAGTCTGTATTGCAGGTAAGCTTTGTGGAGGAAGAGGCAAACGAGAAGATTACCATGGAAGAGGCCAATGAGGGCGAGAAATTCGCAGAAAATGAGGAATCCAACCTGTAGTTGGAAAGTAAAAATGAGGAATTCAACCACAGCTAGATTGCTTTTTCTGCATGATGGCATCTATACTTTTCTTGTAGCTACAGAAAACTGGAGGAATTTAAAATGGATTTAGGAAATAAGATTGCAACATATAGAAAAGAGAAAAATATGACACAGGAGCAGCTGGCAGTACTTTTAAATGTAAGTAATCAGGCCGTTTCTAAATGGGAAGCATCCCAGTGTTGCCCGGATGTGACACTTTTACCGCAGTTAGCAGATATCTTTGGGGTGTCCATTGATGCGTTGTTTGGAAGAGAGACAGTACAGCTGCCACAGGTAGTGGAGGCACAGACTGAGAAAAGTGACCTTCCATGGAAGGATGATGGAGCATTACATGCAGTATTGTATGTGGGGCATAAACTGATTGGAGAAGACGAAATCGATGGGAAGGAAGCTGCATCCAGAATTACCTTTGAATATGAAGGACCGGCACTGAATATTTATAGTGCATTTTCGGTGGAATGCGAAGATGTGGAAGGCAATGTGGTATCAGGTACCAATATAGAATGCAGTGACGTGGGTGGTAATGCGGTTGCAGGAACCAATGTAGAGTGTGGCGATGTAGAAGGTAATGTGGTTGCAGGTACGGACGTGAACTGTGGTGACGTAGAAGGCAATGTGAACGCTGGAACCAGTGTAAGCTGTGGAGATGTGGAAGGTAAAATCGATGCGGGAACAGACGTAAGCTGCGGTGATGTAGAAGGAGATGTGAAGTGTGGCGGAAGCCTAAGCAGCGGCGACATCGATGGAGATGTGGAATGCAGTATGAATGTCAACTGTGGCGACATTAACGGAGATGTTTCCGCAGGTATGAATGTTACCTGTGGAGATATTGATGGAGATGTTTCTGCAACTGCGGTAGTGAGAATGTAAACGATAACTGCCAAAAACGTGCGTTTCTTACTCTTTTCTTTCTGGTGAATAAATGATAAATTAGAATCATCAAATGCGGGAGGGAGCAAGAATATGGCAAATACAACCGTTGTAAAAGAAACTGTAAAGAAGGGGATTTCCTTTGGTAGTGCCCTTGCCATGATTGTCAGTTATACAGCATGGAACTCTATTCCGTGGGCTGTTTTTCATGGACTGTTAGGCTGGGTTTACGTGTTCTATTATGCAATAAAATATTAATGTGAAAAGGGCTGACGTAAGTGGCCCTTTTTGGCGTTGTGATAAAGAGGGACAGAACGAGAATCTGAATCGTTTGGCTGAGTACCGAAGCAAAATGAAGGAATTTACCCACAAGGATCAGAAGCCTTACTGGACATAGGAGGAGTCGGTGTTAGGACTCCTCCTATATATTGGCACTTACGGAAGGTAAGCTGCTTAAGTTGTTGTTTTCATTTTCATCGGGAAGGGCTTTCAGATATTCCGTGTCCTTTCGATGAGCAATACCGACTCCTTTGATTTGGCCTTCTTTTGCCATGGTAACGCCCTCTTCTTTGGAAACGATGTTGCCATCGGAAAGCTGGTATCCTTTGATACGTCCCCGGGACTTTACCACGGCGGTGATGGTCTTGGCATCAGCGGCAGGACTTGGAACTTCATCTAAGGCAGCGTATGCAAGCTGTGCGCCTGCGTTATTTTGTTCAGTATTCATATCAATTCTCCATTCTATAGTTACTAATCTGTTATAGTAGTATTTGAAGAATGGGAGTGATTATGCTGGAAGATATAGGAAAAGTATCTCAGTGGTAGATTATTATGTATAGATACATGAATGCGGTGGGATATAGGAAAGTATGTGTAGCAAGAGGGAGAATAGAAATATGAAAAATATTAAACAGGAAGAAATTGATTTTCCGAAACGATTTGCTTCATTTGTTGAAAAGGATTATGGAATTCTGTTTTACATGGAGGACAATAAGGATTCTTATGATGGGAATCATGCCTGCATTTACCCGGAGAGAATCACGGATTTGGGGGCGGTACTGGATGATATTGCAGAATTTTATGGGAAGCTTGGGATTCGGGCATTTATTTATCATCCATATGCGAAGAATTATTTTAAGGATAATGAAGAGATTTTGAAGGCTCATGGATATACATATACGACGGAGGAAGACCATCGGGTGATGCTTCTGACAGCGGAAAATCAGATTGACGCACCGAAGCGTTTGGATATCCGTGTGTTAAACGAATGGGATGAGCATGTGGCTACGGACATCTTGATTCCCAGTGGAGAACCGTGGGAGATTGCGGTTACAAAGAGAAGGGCATCTCAGCCGGGAGCGTATCTTTTCGTTGGTTATCTGGATGGACAGGCAGTAGTGTATACAGATATTCATAAGTCAGATTATGACAATACCAGGTTTGACTATATTGTGACTGCGAAGGAGCATCGGGGAAAGGGCTATGCCAGCGAGCTTTTAAGCTTTGTGGTAGAGTATTGTAAAGCCCATGATTTTCCGGTGTGCTGGCAGTGGGCAGGACCATCAGAGCATATCTGTTATCAGGCGGGCTTTCGGGAGAGCTTCGCCATGGAGGCAGGATTTGCCACGGGACCGGAGATAGAGGAGCCTTCTTATGTGGCTTATGAGTTTTCCACGGGAAAGATTCTTGCTATTGGAAAGGAGGCAGCTGCATTACAGAATAATGTAGGAGCAGCAGGGAGGGTGAAAAGATGACAAGGGAATTACTTTTTCAGGCGATTATAAAGTTTGTAGCAGGAGTAATAATCATTGGCTTACTGATATTCCTACCTGCCGGAACGCTTGCCTATCCCGGCGCATGGTTGTTTTTGTGCATCCTTTTTATACCCATGTTTTGCGCAGGAATTGTGATGATGCTTAAAAATCCTCAGCTTCTTTGGAAGAGGCTCAGTGCCAAAGAAAAGCAATCAGAGCAGAAGCTGGTGATTAAACTTAGTGGGTTGATGTTTGTCTTAGGCTTTGTTGTAGCAGGGCTGAATTATCGGTTTGGATGGACTACCTTGCGGATTTCATATCCTGGGTGGCAGCTGTTGTTTTCTTGATTGCATATTTGCTTTACGCAGAGGTACTGCGGGAGAATACATACCTGTCCCGCACCGTGGAGATTCAGGAGAATCAGAAGGTGGTTGATACCGGACTTTATGGCATCGTTCGCCATCCCATGTATAGCGTAACCATCCTTTTATTCTTATCCATGCCGTTGGTGCTGGGCAGCGTGATTTCTTTTGTGATTTTCCTGGCTTATCCGGTGATTATTGCAGGGAGAATTAAGAATGAGGAAAAGGTGCTTGAAGAAGGCCTGGAAGGATATTCTGAATATAAGAAAAAGGTAAAATATCGGTTGATTCCGTTTGTGTGGTAAAGGAGATTTTATGGGAAAGATATTATGTTACATTTACGGTGGAATGGCTGATTTCGAAATCAGTTTATTGCTTCATCGTCTCAGAAATACAGGAAAGAAGGAGATTATCGCCATATCTGAAAATAGGGAGCGTTTCACTGCACAGTCTGGACTGCATTATGTTGCAGATAGATGTATCGAGGAGATTCAGGAGCTTAATGATGTAGAAGCACTCATTATTCCGGGTGGTCCCATAAATAATGGGCAGAATGAGATTTGTGAACTGGTAAAAGAAATGGCATCTCAGAATAAATTGGTTGCAGCAATCTGTTTTGCACCGCAGTTTCTGGGAAGAGCAGGTCTTTTAACAGAGTATAAGTATACGACTTCCTGTTCCGCAGAGAAGATAAGACAGCTGGAATGTGATGATCCTTTTTACCGAGAGAATTTCATGCAGCAGAGATGTGTAGTAGATAGGAATGTGATTACTGCTCAGGGCTATGCTTTTGTGGATTTTGCGGAAGCGGTATGTGATTATTTAAATGTGTTTGAGAGTGATATGCAGAAATATGAGCAGCTTGGAAGAATAAAGGAGAAATAAAATATGCAGAGATTAATGCGTCTTTCAATGCGCAGTATTATTGTGACAGATAGAGGTTTGTTATGGGAGAACACAAGGGATTACAGACTATTATTGCCAGAATTCAGCAGATGGAACAGTATTTTGAGGATATTGGGGATGCCATGAGACATTGTCCTGAGAAGCTTTATGAGGATGAGGAAATTCAGAGAAAGCTCCATACACTGGTGGATTATCAGGAAAGTGGGCAGTGGCTTAAGGACTATGAAGCCGATGAGCGGGGAGAACTGCCGGCAGATTTAAAGCGTGGAGTTTTATCTCAGGACGGGCTTTATAATTTGTTGAACGAAATTGATAAATAATTTTAATCGGAGGGGAAAACAAATGGAAAAAATATCAAAAGATGCGGAAAGAATAATGATGGAACGATTTGGCAAGGATAGTATTATTGCACTTGCCAAAACAGTGGATAATGTACCCTATGTTCGCAGTGTGAACGCATTTTATCAAGACGGGGCATTTTATGTACTTACTTATGCATTATCTAATAAAATGAAGCAGATGGAAAAGAATCCTGCGGTTGCAATTGCAGGAGACTGGTTTACGGCGCAGGGCATAGGTGTTAATTTGGGATATTTCGGAAAAAAGGAGAATGCACCTATTGCCCAAAGGATGAGAGAAGTGTTTGCTGAGTGGATTGACAATGGGCATAATAATTTTAAGGATGAGAATACTTGTATTCTTTGTATTGAATTAACCCATGGAGTATTGCTTTCTCATGGAACGCGCTATGAAATAGATTTTTCCAAATAATTGTGAACTTAAGTTTGAATGGAAAGGACAACAATATGCACTTTTATTATACAAGACACGGACAGACGGTATGGAACGTAGAAAACAAAATCTGTGGAGCCACGGATTCACCCTTAACGGAGAAGGGCAGAGCGCAGGCAAGGGAGCTTGGTGAGAGAATTCTGGCAGAGGGCTACAAGATTGATGAGATATTATATTCTCCACTGAGTAGGGCAAGAGATACCGCACTTATCGTATCAGAAGTCACCGGAATTCCAGCCCGTACGGAGGTGCGCCTTACCGAGCAGAACTTTGGCAAGTGGGAAGGGACACCCAGAAATGGTGCAGATTTTCAGGCGGATAAGCAGAATTTTGTTACCAGCTTTGAGGGTGGGGAATCCATGCTTAAGCTTGCCCAGAGAATCTACAACCTGATTGACGATATAAAGAAACAGGATAAGATTTATCTGCTGGTTGCCCACAACGGCATTTCCAGAGTTATGGAATCTTATTTTCATGATATGACCAATGAGGAATATGCGGCGTTTGGAATCAGAAATTGTGAGATACGGAAGTATACTTTTTAGTAGGTGAACGGAGAAGGAGATAGAATATAGCCATGGCAAAGAAGCGAAAAACATTGGTAGACAATTTGCAAAGCATTATCGATGGCGGTGATTTAGATGCATTTAAAGCGGTGTTTGATAAATGTGAGATAACAGCAACGAATAAGGGAAAAACAACCTGCAATGCGCTTTCTTATAAAAGATTGACACCTGCACATATTCAATTCCTAATAGACAATGGGATTGATATCAATGCAGATTGTGGCTGGGGATATCCGGCGGTAGCACTACAAGCCCACGATATGGACAATCTGCGTTGTCTGCTGGAGAATGGAGCAGATATTGACCTTGTTGTGGTTAGCTATAGGGGGAATGCGTTGACTCACGTCGCATCCATAACTGACGCAGTGGCGGTGAAGAATCTTCTGGAATGTGGTGCAGCAACAGATATAAAAACCGGGTGGGAGAACTTGTCGGTATTAGATACTGCACTGGCTCATTGCCAAAATAGCTATATCGTAGAAGCTTTGGAAATCTCGAAAATGCTACTTTCAAAAGGAGTGAAGGCATCTAATAAGACAAAAGGATATGTACATAAAATTGGAGAGCAGTTTGAGTTTTTCCGAATGGATTTTAATAAGGATTTCGTAGATGAGTATAGTGATGCCCTGGATGAATTGTACCAGCTTTTTGATGTGGAGCCTGTTCCGAGAAGAGTAGTGTATGATGGGAAATCTAAGATTGTTGTGAAAGCTACAACATGGCAGAAGCAGCATGAGGAGCTTTGGAATATGCTTGTTCCCGGTAAGGGAGCAGCCAATACTGTCCAAGGAGAAATGATTCGTATTGTTGGCAAAGTGCTGCATGAGATACTGGATAATGGCGGAATGAACTGGGACGGTGAGTATCGCAAAATGCTGAAGGCTATGGCAGAATACTTTCATATGGCAGACGGAATGAGTGCAGAGCTTGTGAAGGAAGCCTGTAGTTTGATTCAAAGAGTATCGGTAAATACGGATAAAAAGACGTTATATCGTTTAAATGAGTTGGTGGTGCAATGGGTGCTTGCGAATCCGCTCCCTATTAAATTGGAGCAGGTTGATTATATAAGGTGATAAATGATGGGAGAGTATGAGAAAAAAGGTTCTAAAGATATCTGGATTTATTTTAGGGGGATTGTTGATTCGGTAATTTGCCGGACAGTTATGGGGATTGTCTATTTTTCCAGATGCCAAATTCCGGACTTGCAATGAGTGTATCTTATAAAAAATGGTATCGTATCGACCAGACAAAAGCAGGCGAGCCCATTATGCCTGATGTAGAAGTGAATTCAAGTATGGCAATGGAGAAAGTATATGAATTGATAAAAGAATAATAAAGGGGGTGTTGCAAAAATTGAAATGCACGCCCCGGGGAATACCTCTCCTGCGTTTGGTTTGTGTCTTTCCATGTGTTAGACGGGGCGACTATCGGTCTCGCATAGGGCGGATTTGCCAAGAACAGTGAATGCCAGCCGTTTCTTTAGGATATGGTCTTTAGTATTTGTAAGCTGTTCAAAACTGCTTAAATTTCACAAAGTGGCTGACCTACGTTTTATGATTAGTCCATGTCTGTTCGAGCTTCGAACAAAATAAGAGCAGTGTTCGTCTATTGTGAGACGCTTCGCATCTCCCATAGACCGTACACTGCTCTTATTTTGTCGAAGACGCGCCCCGACATGAACCGAAACGCAGTCAGCCACTTTTGTTATTATTATTTCTTAATATTCGCTCTCTTGCGCATGGTAGGGTCTAGAATCTTCTTTCTGATTCTGAGGCAAGTAGGAGTAACTTCAAGCAGCTCATCGGTATCGATGAATTCCAGTGCCTGCTCTAAGCTAAGTACCTTAGGAGGCGTCAAGCGGAGTGCCTCGTCTGCACTGGAGGAACGGGTATTGGTAAGCTGCTTTTTCTTGCAGACATTAATCTCGATATCTTCCAAGCGGGAGCTTTGTCCCACAACCATTCCGGAATAAACCTTTTCACCCGGTCCAATGAAGAGCGTGCCGCGCTCCTGTGCATTGAAAAGACCATAGGTAATGGCTTCGCCTGCTTCGAAGGCAATCAGGGAACCGGTCTTACGATAAGCGATATCGCCCTTGTAAGGACCATAGCCATCAAAGATGGTATTTAAGATACCGTTACCCTTAGTGTCGGTCATGAATTCGCCACGATAACCAATTAAGCCTCTGGAAGGGATGGAGAACTCCAGACGGGTATAGTCGCCGCCAGTGAGAGAACCCATGTTGCGAAGCTCGCCCTTTCTGGTGGAAAGCTTCTCAATAACTGCGCCGGAGAACTCACTTGGTACATCCACATAGGCCAGCTCCATAGGTTCAAGGAGCTTACCGTTTTCGTCCTTCTTATATAAAACCTCTGCCTTACTTACAGCGAATTCAAAGCCTTCACGACGCATGTTCTCAATAAGTACGGATAAGTGTAACTCACCTCGTCCAGATACCTTGAAGGAATCTGCGGAGTCGGTTTCCTCCACACGAAGAGACACATCGGTATTGAGCTCCCTAAAGAGACGGTCTCTTAAGTGGCGGCTGGTTACATATTTCCCTTCCTTACCTGCCAGAGGGGAATCATTTACGATAAAGTGCATGGCAATGGTAGGCTCACTGATTTTCTGGAAAGGAATAGGAGTAGGATTTTCAGGAGTACATAAGGTATCACCGATGTGAATATCGGAAATACCGGAGATGGCTACGATGGAACCGATACCTGCTTCCTTTACTTCTATCTTATTTAATCCGTCGAATTCATATAACTTGCTGACTTTAACCTTGGTCTGCTTGTCAGGCTCATGGTGATTTACAATCACGACCTCCTGATTTACGCTGATGGTACCATTATCTACCTTACCTACACCGATACGACCTACATACTCATTGTAGTCGATGGTGGAGATCAGTACCTGTGTGCCTGCCTCTGGGTCTCCTTCAGGAGCAGGGATATAGTCTAAGATGGTTTCGAAAAGAGGAACCATGTCGCTGCCCGGCTCATCTGCATCCATGGAAGCGATACCGGACTTTGCAGAAGCAAATACGAATGGACAGTCAAGCTGTGCATCGTCTGCATCTAATTCTAAGAATAATTCCAGAACTTCATCCACAACCTCATTTGGTCTTGCTTCCGGACGGTCAATTTTATTGACGCATACGATTACGGGAAGCTTTAATTCTAAGGCTTTACGAAGTACGAACTTGGTCTGAGGCATTGCACCTTCAAAAGCATCTACTACAAGGATAACACCGTTTACCATCTTAAGTACTCGCTCTACCTCACCGCCAAAATCCGCATGTCCCGGGGTGTCGATGATGTTGATTTTCGTGTCTTTATACATAACGGCAGTGTTCTTTGCAAGGATGGTGATACCACGTTCTCTCTCAATATCTCCAGAATCCATAACGCGCTCAGCCACATCCTGGCCCACACGGAAGACGCCGCTCTGCTTTAACAGCTCATCCACCAAGGTGGTTTTACCATGGTCTACATGAGCGATGATTGCTACGTTTCGAATGTCATTTCTTTTCTGTAACATAGAAAGTCCTTTCTGCATATGATAACTATCAGAAGTAGATTTTGCGAATGGGTTCTGATAGTTATGAAATCTATTTTCAGCTCAAACGTATGATAGTATAGCACTAATCATTTGTCGGTGCAAGTTTCTTTCTCACCGAATCTGCGGAAGAGTGTCGATTTTGTGACGAAACTTTGCGATGGGAATGAGTTTTCTTTTGCTTCACAGAGGAGTATAAATAGTATTGAACAAAGAGAAAATGTTCATACAGAATGTATAAAGAGAGGGAATAAAATATGACAGATAAGGTGATTGAAAACAACAGAGTGACCGTGATGGGAGAGATTATCAGCGAATTTTCTTTCAGCCACGAAATCTTTGGGGAAGGCTTTTACATGGTAGATGTAAGAGTAAAGAGACTTAGCGAAAGCTATGATGTGATTCCGGTGATGGTATCGGAAAGACTTCTTGACGTGAATGCAGATTATCGTGGAATGTATATTTGTGTAGGTGGTCAGTTCCGTTCCTATAATCGCCATGAAGAGAGAAAAAATAAATTAGTATTGTCCGTGTTTGCTAGAGAGCTTGATTTTATGGAGGAGCTGGAGGAAAGCTCTAGAACCAACCAGATTTTCTTAGATGGTTATATTTGTAAGGAACCCATTTATCGTAAGACTCCGTTGGGGAGAGAGATTGCAGATGTACTTCTTGCAGTAAACAGACCATATGGTAAATCCGACTATATTCCTTGTATCTGCTGGGGAAGAAATGCCAGATACGCAAGCAGCTTTCGTGTAGGAGAGAGATGTGTAGTATGGGGCAGAATCCAGAGCAGAGAGTATGTAAAGCGTCTGGAGGATGACCAGATTGAACAGCGTGTAGCTTTTGAAGTATCCGTAAGTAAACTGGAGTTAATGGATTAAAGCATTGACAAAGGTTTTTTAGGGTGCTATTATCAGAGTGAAGTAAGTAATAATTACTTCTTATAGTTTAGGTAGAGGTTGCGTATTTTATGAGTACCTCCGTTGATGTGACAGGCACAGTTGAGGCGGTGGAAAAGGAAAAGACGCCGAAAGAGGAGACGGCCTGGAAGTCAAGTCTTGGGCATGCAGTTAAGAGCTGTATGACTGTCATCCGCTGGTCGGATGGGGCGCTATCACAAATGTAAGGGTATTATTTTATCCGAAAGTTTATGGTCGGCGCATATTGTGTCGACCTTTCTTTTTGAAGTACAGAAGAGCCCAGGAATACCTCATTCAAATTTTTTTAGCCACGAAAGGTGGCAGAATGGAGGACGAAATGTCAATTTTTACAGGTGCGGGTGTAGCGATTATTACACCAATGAATGCAGACGGAAGCGTTAATTACGAGCAGTTTAAGGCGATTGTGGAGCAGCAGATTGCAGGTGGAACCGATGCAATTATCGTATGTGGTACTACCGGTGAAGCATCTACGTTAACACATGAAGAACATTTGGATGTTATTAAGTACTGTGTGGAGGTAGTAGCAGGAAGGGTTCCTGTTGTGGCAGGTACCGGCTCTAACTGTACCGAAACTGCAATTTATCTTTCTACAGAAGCTGAGAAGTACGGCGTGGATGGCCTTTTAGTGGTTTCTCCTTATTATAATAAGGCAACTCAGAACGGTTTATATACTCATTTTAAGGCAATTGCTGATGCAGTAAATATTCCAATTATCCTTTATAATGTACCGGGAAGAACCGGATGTAACATTTTACCGGCAACTATCGTAAGACTTTGTAAGGATTGCGAAAACATCGTAGGTGTAAAGGAAGCAAGCGGCAATATCAGTCAGGTTGCGAAGTTAGCTTCTCTTGCCAACGGAGAAGTGGATATTTATTCCGGTAACGATGAACAGATTGTACCTTTGCTTTCATTGGGCGGTAAGGGTGTTATCTCTGTTCTTTCTAATGTTGCACCTAAGGAGACTCATGATATCTGTGCAAAGTATTTTGCTGGTGATGTGAAGGGAAGTATGGAACTTCAGCTTAAGGCAATCGAGCTGATAGATGCACTCTTCTGCGAAGTGAACCCTATTCCGGTAAAGAAGGGTATGCAGCTTTTAGGATTGTGCGAAAACAACTTAAGACTTCCACTGACTCCAATGGAAGAGGCAAATGCACAGAAGTTAGAAAAAGCAATGAAGGACTTTGGGCTTTTATAGTTTAATAACATTCAGAACCATGCAGATTTGCGAGGAATAAGCCGAGCAAGCTTGCTTGCAGAGGGTTGTTGCCGCAAATCTATATGGCGAGACGCCATACAAAGGAACCAGAGGTTCCTGGCAAAAAGGAAAGCAGCGTAGCTGCGATTTTGCGAATGGGGCTGAATGGTGGTGAATAATAACCCGTTTATGGCAAGGTCGTAAACGGGTTATTAACTTATACATGATACGGGAGGAAAAGGAAATGATTAGATTTATTATGCATGGTTGTAACGGGAAAATGGGTCAGGTAATCAGCCAGATTGTGGCTGCGGATGCTGAGACAGAGATGGTGGCAGGTATTGACAGAGTAGATGATGGACATAACAGCTATCCTGTTTTTAACGATATAAAGGATTGTGATGTGGAGGCAGATGTGATTATCGATTTCTCCGCAGCACCGGCAGTGGACGGTCTCTTAGAGTACTGTGTGGAAAAGCAGATTCCCTGTGTACTTTGTACTACCGGTCTTAGTCAGGAGCAGCTTGACAAGGTGGCAGAGGCTTCTAAGAAGGTAGCTATTTTAAAGTCTGCAAACATGTCTCTTGGTATCAATCTGTTACTTAAGATGTTAAAGGAAGCAGCTGGTGTCTTAGCTCCTGCGGGCTTTGATATGGAAATCGTAGAAAAGCACCACAACTTAAAGGTGGATGCTCCTAGTGGAACAGCACTTGCATTGGCAGATTCAATCAATGAGGAGTTTAATAACGAGTATGAGTATGTATATGATAGAAGCCAGAAGAGAGAGAAGAGAACGAATAGAGAAATCGGTATCAGTGCTGTGCGCGGTGGAACTATCGTTGGCGACCATGATGTGATTTTTGCTGGTGTAGATGAAGTAATCACCTTCTCTCATACGGCTTATTCTAAGTCTGTATTTGCAAAGGGGGCAGTACAGGCAGGTAAGTTCCTGGCAGGAAAGCCAGCAGGAATGTACGGAATGGCTGATGTAATTGGGTAATTATTCAGAGCAATGCAGATTTGAACAAAAAGACTGTGCAAGCTTGCTTGCAGAAGGCTTTGTGGGCAAATCTATATGGCGAGAAGACATGCCTGAGCAAAAACGCCTTGAAAAGGCGGTTTTGCTCAGGTGCTCTGAAATGAAAGGGGAAAAGGAATGCGGGGAACGGAGTTAACAGTACTAAGAAGTCTGGCACATCAATATCGAAGTATAGCATCTGCTTCTACGGAGATTATTAATCTACAGTCGATTATGAATTTGCCCAAAGGCACGGAGCACTTTCTGACAGATATTCATGGAGAGTATGAGCAGTTTAATCATGTGCTGAAAAACGGTTCTGGTTCGGTGCGCCGTAAAATTGAAGAAGAATTCGGTAATACCATCAGTAACCGTGACAAAAAGAGTCTGGCTACACTGGTATATTATCCAGAGGAGAAGCTGGAAATCGTCAGACATGAAGAAGAGAATCTGGAGGATTGGTATAAGATTACCCTTCATCGTCTGGTACAGCTCATAAAGCGAGTGTCCTCCAAGTACACCCGTTCCAAGGTGCGTAAGGCACTTCCTAAGGATTTCGCCTATGTAATCGAAGAATTGATTACGGAGAAGGCGGAAATTCAGGATAAGGAAGCTTATTATAATGAGATTATCCACACCATTATCCGCATAGACAGGGCACCTCAGTTTATTGTGGCTCTGTGCAATCTTATTCAGACACTGGTTATCGACCATCTTCATATTGTGGGAGACATTTATGACAGAGGTCCCAGCCCTCACTTGATTATGGACAAGCTTTGTGATTATCATTCTGTGGATATACAGTGGGGGAATCACGATATTTCCTGGATGGGTGCCGCATGTGGACAGATGGCATGTATCTGTAATGTTATTCGTATTGCAGCCAGCTATGGTTGTTTATCTACTTTAGAGGATGGTTATGGAATTAACCTTTTGCCACTGGCTACCTTTGCACTGGAGACCTACGGGGATGATCCTTGCGATGTATTTTCCATTAAATACAATACGGATTATAACACAAAGGATTTGACTCTGGACCAGAAGATGCACAAGGCAATTACCATTATGCAGTTTAAGCTGGAGGGTCAGACTATTGCCCGCAATCCCGAATTTGATATGGATGGTCGCAGGTTCCTTCACAGGATTGATTTTGAAAAGGGAACGGTGGAAGTAGAGGGTAAGGAATACCCTATGCTGGACATGTCTTTCCCAACGATCAATAAGGAGAATCCTTACGAGCTCAGTGAGGGAGAAAGTCTTGTCATGCGTCGTTTGCAACAGGCGTTTATGCGTTGCGAGAAGTTACAGAAGCATGTGCGCTTTCTGTATGCTAAGGGTGGTATGTATAAGGTATATAATGGCAATCTTTTATATCATGGTTGCGTGCCTGTAGAAGAGGATGGAAGCTTTGCTAAGGTGCAGATTTTCGAGGATGAATACAGTGGCAGAGCATTATATGATATATTGGAATATTATGCCAGAAAGGGATATTATTCCAAGGACCCCACGGAGAGACGAAGAGGACAGGATATCTTATGGTATATCTGGAATGGCCCCGGTTCTCCGGTGTATGGTAAGAATAAAATGACCACCTTTGAAAGATACTTTATTGCAGATAAAGAGACTCATGAAGAATGTAAAAACAGTTATTATAAGCTTTATGAGGATGTGGATTTTGTCAATGGAATCCTGAGAGAATTCGACTTAAATGAAGAAACTGCCCACATTGTCAACGGACATGTTCCGGTAGAGCAGATACATGGAGAATCCCCCATTAAATGTGGGGGGAAACTGCTGGTTATCGATGGAGGTTTTTCCAGAGCATACCAGAAGAAAACGGGTATTGCAGGATATACGCTGGTATGTAATTCTTGGGGAATGCGCCTGGCGGCACATGAGCCTTTTGAGTCAACGGAAGCTGCGATATTGAAGGAGACAGATATTGTATCCGATTCTATAATTGTGGAGAATTTTAAAAAGAGAATGATGGTTTCTGATACGGATATAGGAAAAGAACTTGGAGATATGGTAAAGTATCTGGAAGAGCTTTTGGAGGCATATCGGGAAGGTAAGTTGATAGAAAGCCTGTAAAGGCTTTCTATCTGTTATTTTGGTCGCCCGGCTGAACGGCCTCATTAACACCATCAGTAATGCCATCAACGGTATCTTCTACGCCATCAACAACACCATCAACAACATCTCCTGCACCATCAACTACGTCATCCACAATGCCCCCGTTATTTGCGTCGTTAGGAGTCATGGTAGCTGCAGCATTATCTGTTGGAACGGGAGTCATAGTTGGTTCGGGACTATTGGTCGGCGTAGGTGTTTGGTCTACGCCATCCGCCATGTCACCGGACTCTACATTATTAGTGTCATTGTTGTCACTTCTGTTACATGCAGTGAACATGCACATACAAGCAATGACAAGGGTGCTTACCAGTAAAAGCTTTGTAAACTTTTTCATGGTGAATCCTCCTTCATATTTGTTTTTTACGCAGTTAGTATGTGCGTGATGAAAAAATATATACATAGAAAAGAGATCGGAAAAATATGGAATTTAGACCTTGTATTGATATTCATAATGGTAAGGTAAAACAGATTGTGGGTGGAAGTCTGGTGGACTTAGGTGATGTGGCAAAGGAAAACTTTGTGGCAGATCAGGATGCGGCTTTTTTTGCGAATTTATATAAAAAAGAAGGTTTAAAGGGTGGACATATTATTTTATTAAATCCGAAAACCAGCGAGTATTATGAGGAGACAAAGCGGCAGGCAATGCTTGCTCTTTCTGCATATCCGGGCGGTCTGCAGGTGGGCGGCGGTATTACCATAGAAAATGCAAAAGAGTATTTAAATGCCGGCGCAAGCCATGTGATTGTTACTTCTTATGTTTTTCACGATGGGAAAATTGATTATGAAAGATTGAGCGGACTTGTTGAAGTGGTGGGCAAAGGGCATCTGGTGCTGGATCTTAGCTGTAAGAAAATTGGTGATGAGTATCGTATTGTTACGGACCGTTGGCAGAAGGTGACGGATGAGGTATTGGGCACTGCTCTTATGGAGAAGCTTTCCTGCTACTGTGATGAATTTCTGATACATGCAGTGGATGTGGAAGGAAAAGCAAGGGGTATCGAAAAAGAACTGGCAGCTATGCTGGGACAGTGGGGCAAAATCCCCATGACCTATGCAGGTGGTGTGCACAGCTATGAGGATTTGGCATTACTGAAAGAGCTGGGACAAAATCACTTGAACGTGACCATTGGAAGTGCCCTGGATTTATTCGGCGGAAGTTTAGAATGGGACAAGGTGATTGCAAAGGTTAGGGAGTAAAGGTAGCAGATGAAAATAGAAGATTTTATGGAGCGGAATCATATTGCAATATATGCTAAGGTAGATATTAAGAACAAAGGATTTGAAGCAAGAAAGAACTAAATCGAATTAGTGTCTGAGGATTTGTTTGAGCAGCTGATCCTTAGTGATGTGTTTTCTTGCAAATTAGATGCTTTAGTCAAAGAAGATATGGTTGCAGGTGGTGAGATTTATTCGGAGATTTCTCTAAGGCGGGTAAAAGCATTTCGAATGGCAAGATATGTGATGGTTACACCGAATCCAGAAGATGATGTTAATGCATATCTGGATAACTGGGCACGGCAATCGGGTCTGCTTAAGTTGCAGCCTGATGCAATGAGGCTTGGCTGGGATTTTCCCTATGTCTCACTGGAATTGCAGAACTGATTTGGCCTTCACGGATACGTAGCAGCCTATATTCTGCCGGAGGGATTCGAGACAAACTATCCGGGAGTGGAATATGCCAATCAGAAAGAGGCTGATTATGCGGTAATTACAATATATGATCCTTTCAAAGCAGCTTTTGAACGGATTCCGAATGGGTACAAAAAGATATCGGATTTTTTGCAGGCAAATGGATTTTGTGAAAAACCGAAGGAGGACATCTTATCTTGTTTTGAACATGTGTATGAAAAAGAAGGAATCACTTGTATGGATGTATATATCCATGTGGACAGTGTTTCCAAAACGGATAGCTTTACGAATTTTTCGTAAGCTTGGCAGATAGCAACGGAGCGAAAGTCAAAGAAGAATCCTATACCTTATGAATATTCTATATTGACAGTACATACTAATGAAGGGTACACACATTGGACATTGCTATATGACAATAAGTATTATGACCCTGAATTTGGCTTGATTACCGGAGCGTATTCATACGGGAAAATAACATCGTTTTTGGGGATTTATGAGAGATGGGAATGTATGGAGGTATTGAAATGAAAAAATATGAATACAAATTTGTGGAAATTCCAAGAAGAACTGGAATGAAAGTTATGGCTGGAGATACTTTCGAGGAATGTAAAAAAGTAATCATAGCTGAAGCTGAACAAGGCTGGAGATTAAAACAAGTTGTAACACCATTCAATGAAAAAACTGGCGTATTTATTTCTTGTTGCTATCAAATTATCTTTGAAAGAGAAGTATAAATTGAAGTTGTGCAATCTCATAATTTAGGATTGCATTACCTTGTGTTATATCGCTTCACAAGGCTTTACGAACCCTCATAAGGGAAAAACAAGGGAAGCAAAATAACATAACATAATATAACACAATATGAATGGACAGTGTGAACTGATTGAAATTCTTTGCTAAGTGAAAAAAATTGCTTCTTTATACAAACTATGACATGATGTTGTCATAGTTTGTTTGCTATACTGGTT
>F42_Fallow_Deer__coassemble_360_pt1 | contig 24479 bp, 21 predicted proteins | sample F42_Fallow_Deer__metabat2_low_PE_003 | metagenome-assembled genome bin F42_Fallow_Deer
CAAACATCATTGAAAAAACAATGGGAAAGTTGCCAACGATTACTTGACACAAACCGACACGCTGAAATGGTTGATAAATTCAAGGTTTTATGGTAGTATAGATGAGATATTTGATGTTTCCTTTTCTATGCTACAGCCTAGAAAGGAGGCACAAATGGGGAAATCCCTTAATGGTAAAGAATTAGGAAAAGGAATTTCACAAAGGAAGGATGGTCTGTATCAGGCACGTTTCGTAAATCGCTTCGGTAAAAGAGAGACGATTTATGCGAAGACGCTGAATGAGATTCGACATCAATTAAGGACAGAGCAGTACGAAGACGAGAAGATGCTTAATGTCATAAGCAAGGAAATGACTCTGGATGAGTGGTATGAGATTTGGATGAATACCTGTAAGAAGAATTGCAGAAGCTCTACAAAAGAGACATATGCAGGTCATTACAGAAGGATTCAGAAGGAACTTGGGTGGATAAAACTGACCAACCTAAATCTCATCGTATTACAGCAGGTGTTCAATGAACTTAGAAGTGACAATGAGCGTAAGAACTCTAAAAAGATTTTGGCAGATATGTTGGAGAAAGCCATTGATGCAGAATTGTTAATCAAGAATGTGGCGAAGCAAATCAATACCAAGGTCAGCAAAGAGGACAAAAAGGAACGTCGGGTACTTACTGTCAGAGAAACGGAGCTTTTTCTAAAGCAGGCAGAAAAGAGTATTTATTACAATCTGTTTATAGTGGCTTTGGAAACAGGACTTCGTATCGGAGAATTGATGGCATTAAGTTGGTCGGATATAGACATGAAAAAGAAAGTGTTGTATGTGCGGCATACATTGTGCTATTTTCGTAAAGGTGGAAAATACACCTTTGAGATGCACGACACTAAGACGAATAACGGCAGAAGAACTATTCCGCTCACACAGAAAGCCTATGAAGCCCTGCGGAGACAGAAGGTTCAGAAACTGGAAATCGAATTGAACGGCAGAAAAGTTCCTGAAGGATACGAGGATTTAGTGTTTGTAACTAGGAATAACAGACCGACACAGCAGTTCATCGTACAGGAAGGAATAGCAGCCTGTGTCCGCAACATACAAAAGGAACATCCGGAATTTGAGAAGTTCTCACCACATTGTTTTCGCCACACTTTTGCCACAAGAGCAATTGAAAATGGAATGCAACCCAAGACGTTGCAAAAGATTTTAGGACATGGTTCCTTGCAGATGACAATGGATTTGTATTGTCATGTGACAGATGATACCTTGTTTGAGGCGATGAGGTTGATGGAAAAGGCAGTGTGATGGCAGTACGAGCATGCACCTCGAAAGCGAAGCTTTCTCGGTCACGGCTGTCGCCGTATTCGTCTAAGCTTGAAATTGTCTTTGTGTGTGCAAGCACCCAAAAGCCAATTCAATCTTATCCGAGCATGGCTCGTAGCTAGCGTGGATGGTGTAAAAATGGTGTAGTAGCACATTTTTTAGAAAAGAGAAAACGGCGAAAAGCCCGTAAATACAGGAGGTTTAAACAAGATGGAAGCATACAAGCAGGAATTTATTGAGTTTATGGTTGATTGCCAGGTACTTAAATTTGGCGAATTTACTTTAAAGAGTGGTAGAAAGTCTCCTTTCTTTATGAATGCGGGAGCATATGTTACAGGAAGCCAGCTGATGGGATTAGGCGAGTATTATGCAAAAGCAATTCATGATACTTATGGAGATGATTTTGATGTATTATTCGGACCTGCTTACAAGGGAATTCCGATTAGTGTAGTAACTGCAATTGCATACAGCAAGTTATATGGCAAGGAAGTACGTTATTGCTCTGACCGTAAGGAAGAGAAGGATCATGGTGCAGACAAGGGCGGTTTCCTTGGAAGTAAGTTAAAAGATGGTGATAGAGTTATCATGATTGAGGATGTTACCACTTCCGGTAAGTCCATGGAAGAGACCGTTCCGAAGGTAAAGGGTGCTGCGGATGTAGAAATCGTGGGACTTATGGTTTCTTTAAATCGTATGGAAAAAGGTCTGGGCGGTGAGAAGAGTGCTCTGGATGAGATTAAGGAGAAGTATGGCTTTGATGCAAATGCCATCGTATCTATGGATGATGTTATTGAGCATCTTTACAATAAGCCTTACAAGGGAGAAGTTCTCATTAATGATGAATTAAAGGCTTCTATTGACGCATACTATGAGCAGTATGGCTGTAAATAAAGGAGAATTTGCTGTGGGAGAAAAAGAGTATAAAACCATGAGTGGTGCCGGCGCACTTAATATTGTAATCGGTGTTATATCCCTTTGTGTAGGAATTGCCAGTGGTGTGTTATTAATTATCAGTGGCGCAAAGTTACTTGCAAGAAAATCACAAATTTTATTTTAAAAAAGTAGGCATACTCGGATGTGGGTGTGCCTATTCGTTTTTGAAAGAGGTAGAAATGGCTCGTAGAAAGAATTATAAGTTTACCAATAAGAGAAATACGCAGAAGAGTATTATGAGTACGGTATTCGGTGTGATTAGTCTGGTGTCTCTGGTGGTGGTGGTGTATCTGGCATATGCTGCCGGTGGAGAGGCACCGGTAAATTATGGCATTACCGGTGTGCTGGTGACGGTATTTGCTATAGTAGGTATTGTCTTGGCTGTGTTGTCGTTAAATGACAGAGAAGCCTATAAGTTTTTTGGCTGGCTGGGGGTACTTTTCAATGGATTGTCCCTGGCAGGAATCAGTCTGGTGCTTTATATCGGTGCCAATCTTTAAGAGGAGATGAAATATGGAAGAGATGATGGAAGTAATAGTAGAGCGTTATGAGCTTGCAATGGAGAGAATGACAGAAATCAAGGAAGAGGAGTTCGGAGACAAAGCGTGGGAGAACTTCTTTCGGGATATGGCAAGTTTTTGCCTGATTGTGGATGGCTACGGACGCTTTTTGGATGCGGCAAAGGAAGTAAAGCAGCCTCTGTCGGACTGGCAGAGGTGGAATGAGAGACTGTATCAGGATATTTTACCGGAGAGCTATGAAACCAGCTATGCCAATCCTGCATATGCATGTAAGCTGCTGGGAGAGGAATATGGCAGACTGGCAGCAGCACTTTATGCAGAGATGCGGGCAATGATTATTCCTATGGCGGAAGGTCGCAGGGAAGAGGTGGTAATCCGCCTGGAGCTTTTCTTAGAGTTCCACGGTGCATTTACCTGTGAAATGGAAGAGGCGGGTAAATTACCGTCTTATGAACAGCTTCGTCAGATGATATACTGGTATGTCAGTGACTATTCCGATATCATCACTCGTCAGAAGGTAGAGGAGATGGTAGTAGCGGATGGTAACTTTGGTGCAAAAGTCATGGAAGAATACGACTCCGAAGATTTGGAGTATTTATATCACTATGGCGAGTATGTGTCAGAAAACGAAGTGAAGATGGCTCAGTTTATGGCATCTCTCCCTCAGGAGAAGATTAATACCATGGCGGATACTTATACTGAGGGCTATCGTATGGGTTTCGTGCTGGGCAATAAGGATTTATCCAAGAAAGGCACTGTGGAAATCCGTTATGCGCTGGGCTTTGAGCGTATGATGAAAAGAGCGGTGGAGAACTTTGCTGCCATGGGGCTTAAGCCGGTGGTAAGAAGAACACCCACAGGTATTTTGCAGGGTGGCGGTCTTATTAAGCTGGGTGCTATCGGTGCGAATCCAAATAAGCAGTTTGATTATGACCATAAGGATGATATTGCGCTGATTTTAGATAAGGGTCTGGTAAACAGAAAGCTGGAGGTAAATCGTACATTCTTTGAAGATTTTAAGGAAAAAGCATATCTTTTTGCAGGACCGGCAGTACAGGAGACCTTTGGTGAGAAGACCTTTGAACCTGTGAATAAGAAGGAAGCTTTATCCTTATCAAAGGATCAGCAGAAGCTGATGGTGGAGTATCGCTCTAATCTTGGACAGATTCAGAGAGATTATATTATTGAAGAGGAAAGAAGCTTTACTATTATTGCCTTCCCGGTACCCGAAATCGGTAGTGATTTTGAAGGAATTTTCGAAGATACCATCAAAATCAATACCTTAGATTATATGAAGTATCGCCAGATTCAGCAGTCACTGATTGATGCGCTGGATCAGGCAGATTATGTGGAATTGAAGGGGATGAATGGCAACACTACTGACCTGAGGGTAAGTCTGTGGAAACTGAACAATCCAGAGAAGGAGACGATCTTCGAAAACTGTGTGGCGGATGTGAATATTCCGGTAGGGGAGGTGTTTACTTCACCGGTGCTTGCGGGAACAAATGGTGTGTTGAATGTTTCCAAGGTGTATTTAAATGAGCTGGAGTACAAGGATTTGACCATTACCTTCACAGATGGTATGATTACCGCTTACGATTGTAAGAATTTTGAGAGAGATGAGGAAAATAAGAAATTTATCAAGGAAAATCTCTTGTTCCACAGAGAGACTCTTCCACTGGGAGAATTTGCCATCGGAACCAATACCACTGCTTATGTAACGGCAAGAAAATGGGGCATTGAGGATAAGCTTCCTATTTTGATTGCAGAGAAGACAGGGCCGCATTTTGCAGTGGGCGACACCTGTTATTCTCATGCGGAGGATGTGAAGGTTTTTAATCCGGATGGTAAAGAAATTGTGGCAAGAGAGAATGAAATTGTGGCAAAACGTAAGGAAAATCCGGCGGCGAGCTATTTTGACTGTCATACAGATATTACCATTCCTTATGATGAATTGGGGGAATTGACAGCGGTAAAAGCGGATGGTAGTAGAATTTCGATTATTGAGAAGGGAAGATTTGTTCTGGAAGGTGCTACGGCATTGAACAAACCATTGGATGGTGAGGACTTCTAGCAAAAAAGACTTGCAAGGTAGAATTAAGTTTAGTACACTCTAAGTAACAATGGATATATTGGGTTAGTTTGGTTACAAATACACAAAATATAGGAGGAACTTACCATGGCACAGGTGGGTATTGTAATGGGCAGCGATTCAGATATGCCTGTTATGGCGAAAGCCGCTGAAATTTTAGAGGAGCTTGGAATCTCTTATGAGATGACTATTATCTCCGCACATAGAGAACCGGACGTGTTCTTTGAGTATGCTACCACAGCAGAAGAAAAGGGATTTAAAATAATCATTGCAGGTGCAGGCATGGCAGCACACCTTCCGGGTATGTGTGCAGCAATTTTCCCAATGCCTGTTATTGGTATTCCTATGCATACCACTTCCCTTGGTGGAAGAGATTCCCTTTACTCTATCGTGCAGATGCCTTCCGGTATTCCGGTAGCTACAGTAGCAATCAATGGTGGTGCCAATGCTGGTCTTCTTGCAGCAAAGATTCTTGCAACCTCAGACAGTGAGCTTCTTGGAAAGCTGAAGGCTTACAGCAAGAGCTTAAAGGAACAGGTTCAGGCGAAGGACGCAAAGTTACAGGAAATAGGATATAAAGCATATCTTAATAAATAAGAACGAAGGATAAAAGGAGATAAATATTATGGATTACAAGACAGCTGGAGTTGATATTGAAGCCGGTTATAAGTCGGTAGAGCTTATGAAAAAGCACGTTAAAGAAACTATGAGACCTGAAGTATTGGGTGGTCTTGGCGGTTTCTCCGGTGCATTCTCTTTAAAGGCAATCAAGGATATGGAGGACCCGGTATTATTATCCGGTACTGACGGATGTGGTACCAAGGTGAAGCTTGCATTTCTTATGGACAAGCATGATACCATCGGTATTGATGCGGTTGCAATGTGTGTAAATGACGTTGCATGTGCAGGCGGCGAGCCATTATTCTTCCTTGATTATATTGCATGTGGCAAGAACTATCCTGAAAAGATTGCTACCATCGTTAGTGGTGTGGCAGAAGGCTGTAAGCAGGCAGGTGCGGCTCTTGTAGGCGGTGAGACCGCGGAGCATCCGGGACTTATGCCTGAGGATGATTATGATTTAGCCGGATTTGCAGTAGGTGTGGTAGATCGTAAGGATTTAATCACTGGTGAAAATATTAAGCCGGGCGATGTACTTATCGGTATGGCTTCTTCCGGTGTGCACAGCAATGGTTTCTCTCTGGTTCGTAAGGTATTCGAGATGACCAAGGAGAGCCTTGATACTTACTATGATGAATTAGGAAAGACACTTGGTGAAGCATTGATTGCACCTACCAGGATTTATGTAAAGGCTTTAAAGGCTGTAAAAGAAGCAGGCGTTACCATCAAGGGCTGTAGCCATATTACCGGTGGCGGTTTCCAGGAGAATATTCCGAGAATGCTTCCAGAAGGTATCAATGCCCATGTACAGCTTGACAGCTACGAAGTACCTGCAATCTTCAAGTTATTGCAGAAGACCGGAAATATTGCAGATGAGATGATGTACAACACCTTTAATATGGGTATGGGTATGGTTCTTGCAGTTGACCCTGCTGATGTGGATGCTGCTTTAAAGGCACTGGAGGGTGCTGGCGAGACCGCATGGATTGTAGGTAAGTGTGAAGCAGGAGAAAAGGGAGTTACCTTATGCTAAGAGTACTTGTATTAGTGTCCGGTGGCGGCACCAATTTGCAGGCAATTATTGATGCAAAGAATGCTGGTAAGATTACCGGCGTAGAGCTGGTAGGTGTTATCAGTAATAATAAAACCGTAAAAAGCTTAGAGAGAGCCAGAAACGCGGGGATTCCTGCTGTTTCTGTATCTCCCAAGGATTATGAGAACAGAGAGCTGTTTAATGAGGCGTTCTTAGAGGAAGTAAATAAGTTCAATCCTGATTTAATTGTACTTGCCGGCTTCCTTGTAGCGATTCCGCCGAAAATGGTGTCCCAGTACTCTAACCATATTATTAACATTCATCCGTCCTTGATTCCTTCCTTCTGTGGCGTAGGCTACTATGGTCTTAAGGTTCATGAGAAGGCACTGGAGAGAGGTGTGAAGGTGACTGGTGCTACTGTGCATTTTGTTACTGAGGGCATGGATGAAGGCCCCATCATTGCACAGAAGGCTGTTATGGTAGAGGATGATGATACCCCAGAGATTCTTCAGCGCAGAGTTATGGAGCAGGCGGAGTGGCTGATTTTACCACAGGCGATTGATGATATTGCTAATAACCGTATTGCAGTAGAAGGACATAAAGTAATTAAGAAATAAAAGAGGAAAACAATGAAAGTATTAATTGTAGGAAGTGGCGGAAGAGAGCATGCAATTGCAGCAAGCGTTGCAAAGAGCTCTAAGGTTTCGAAGATTTATTGTGCACCGGGGAATGCCGGAATCGGACAGATTGCAGAGTGTGTGAATATCGGTGCAATGGAATTTGATAAGCTGGTGGCTTTTTCTAAAGAAAATGCTATTGATTTTGTAATCGTAGGTATGGATGATCCGTTGGTTGGCGGTCTTGTTGATGAGTTAGAGGCGGCAGGCATCAGAACCTTTGGACCTAAGAAAAATGCAGCAATCTTAGAGGGAAGCAAGGCTTTCTCTAAGGATTTAATGAAGAAGTACAACATTCCTACCGCTGCATATGAGAATTTTGACGATGCGGATGCGGCAATTGCTTATTTAGAGAATTGTTCATATCCTATCGTACTTAAGGCCGACGGTCTTGCGCTTGGTAAGGGTGTACTTATCTGCAGCACCAAGGAAGAGGCAGTAGATGGCGTGAAGGAAATCATGACCGATAAGAAGTTCGGTAGTGCCGGTAACAGAATGGTTATCGAGGAGTTTATGACTGGTAGAGAAGTATCTGTACTTTCCTTCGTCGATGGTAAGACCATTAAAATCATGACTTCTGCTCAGGATCATAAGAGAGCAAAGGATAATGACGAGGGCTTAAATACCGGTGGTATGGGTACCTTCTCTCCAAGCCCTTTCTATACCGCAGAGGTGGATGAATTCTGTAAGAAATACATCTATCAGGCAACTGTGGATGCTATGGCGGCAGAGGGCAGAGAGTTTAAGGGAATCATCTTCTTTGGACTTATGCTGACTCCGAATGGTCCGAGAGTCCTTGAGTACAATGCAAGATTTGGTGACCCTGAGACACAGGTAGTTCTTCCACGTATGAAGAATGACATTATTGAGGTTATGGAAGCCTGCGTAGATGGTACATTAGATAAAATTGATCTTCAATTTGAGGATAATGCAGCAGTGTGTGTAGTTCTTGCCAGTGATGGTTATCCGGTAAGCTATGAGAAGGGCTTTGTAATCGAAGGTCTGGATGCATTTGAGAATAAGGATGGTTACTATTGTTTCCATGCGGGAACAAAGCTGACCGATAAGGGTATTGTGACAAATGGTGGTCGTGTACTTGGTATTACTGCAAAGGGTGCAGACCTGAAAGAAGCAAGAGCCAATGCTTATAAGGCAACTGAGTGGGTACGTTTTGATAACAAGTATATGCGTCATGATATTGGAAAGGCAATTGATGAAGCGTAACTAAAGGAGTGGTTAGTATATGAGAAAAGCAAATGTTTGGGGTAAGGTTAGAGTGACACTGCTGGGTGTCTTTGCAATGGCATTTATGTTTTTGACATATTCCTTTGCCAGCTATGCAGCAGAGGGAACCATAAAGGCGGCATCAGCGAAAATCCGAGAGAGTGCAAGTACATCAAGTGCCCATATCGGAAGTGCTTTAAATGGTGAGAAGTATACCATTACCGGGCAGGAATCGGGAGCAGACGGTTACACATGGTATAAGGTAACTTTTGAGGAGAATAAGACAGGATATATCCGTGCAGACCTTATTTCAGTATCAGGTGATGTTCCAGCAGAGCAGCCAGCAACTTATAATCCTACCGTGGCTGTAACAGAGTTAACACCGGTATCCGCTACTGTAACCGGTTCATCTGTAAGGGTAAGACCGGATGCGGCAGCAAGCGGCGGCGTAGTAACCTCTGTAGTGAGGGATACTGTTCTTACCATTGATGGTATGGCTACCGGCAGTGATGGTTATACTTGGTATCGTGTGAATTGTACCGTTTCAGGGGAAGCAGTACTTGGTTTTGTCCGCGAGGATTTTGTTTCCGTACAGGGAGAATTAACACCTCCTCAGCAGGTTGTTCCTCAGGACCCAGTTGTTCCGGAGACTCCTCAGGATCCGGTTATAGAACAGCCGGTGGCAACGGCAGAGCCTAAGGCTTATGAGACCGTTTATGAGAATGATAAGTGGTATTTATTAAATAATGAATCCAATGAAAAGTATGTCATTGATGATGTGTTTGCAGCAGTGAATATCAATAAAGATCTTGCTGAAAAGTACGAAAAGACTGCAAAGACCCAGAAGGGATTTATTGTGGCATTAGTGATTCTTTTGTTGGCAGCAGTGGGTGTCGTGGCATTCCTTGTATGGAAATTGAAGGATATGCTGGATGAAGCTTATTTCAAGCAGATAGAGAAAAAGACACTGCGTGATAGAGAGGCAGCACCTAAACGGGTAATGCATACAGTGGGGGAAGAGCGTAAGCAGGGAAATGGTCAGCAGGCCAGAAAACCTGGACAGGGACAACCACAAAGAACGGCACAGGGACAGCCGCAGAGAAGCGGACAGCGTCCGGCAGGAGAAGGAGTTAGAAGACCAGCAGGACAGACACGCCCAAGTGGAGAAGCACCACGTAAGCCAGTGAATCGTCCGGAAGGTGCACCTTCTGCGAATAAACCAGTACAGCAGCGTCCAGAAGGCGAAGCAGTTAAGAAGCAGGCATCAGCAGCACAAGCACAGCCTGCGAAGCAGCCACAGCAAAATGCAGCAGCTCCTACTCAGGAACAGCGTCCGCAACAGACAGCGGCTAAGCCTCAGGGATTCCAGCCAAAGAATTTTATGGCGGATGATGATGAATTTGAATTCGAATTTTTAAATTGGGACGGCGAAGAAGAAGAGTAAGTTTTACTTTTTGTGAAAAAAAGTATGAACTATGTAAAATTATATTGACTTTTGGCGAATTATCGTGTATAACTAAATAGATGTGTCCGTCCTAGACACACATATGTATTTTGAATAGAACAAGTGCAGTGGGCAAAAATGGCCGGCTGCACTGTTTTTGTTTGCAAAGAAATAATTTAGCGTGATAACGTGGTAGAGTTGTAATAGGACAAAAGGGTGATATGAAAAAAGGCTTTTTAAAGGATTACGTTTTAGACCCGGATAATCCGGGAGGCTATCGATATGTAGGTTCTTATTATTCCTGCACTGTTTCGGATAAAAACAGGAGGAAATATGGAATACTACAAATGATAGGTGGAATAATCGAAATACTCTTTATTTTATTGGCAGTGTCTATTCGCTGTCTGGGGAATTTTAAGATTAGTGTAGTGATTCCGGCAGAGTGCATGTTGATATGTATTGTACTTTATATGACCGGTTCTTATGCGTATATGACCAGCCTGGACAGAATGGAAAAGGGCACGTATGAAAAAGCCTTTTTGAGAACGGTACAATCGGTTGCAGTAGGGACAGTATTAAATGCTTTTTCGCTGGTTGCACAGATTGTCGTGATTGTAAAAAATATCAGCAGTCTGGAAGGTTATGGTGATTATCTGCTTCTGGGAATGCTGGCGCTTCTTGTAGTATGCAATCTTGCCGTTTTAAAATATCACAGAGGCCTTTATAAACAGGCCGGACCGGTTGCGGTAGAAGCGGGACATGGGGAAACACCCAATGAGCCCTCTCTATAAATTTAAGTCACTTAAGACTTTTCTCAGGTAAGGAGGATTTTTATGAGAAAGAAATTACTTTCTGTTCTCTTAGTTGCATCTATGTCAGTTAGTTTGTTAGCTGGTTGTGGTGCAAAAGAGGGCAGCGACACACCACTTGTAATTGGTTATGCGCCATTTTCCAGCAAGTTCTCTCCATTCTTTGCAGAGAGTGCTTACGATCAGGACGCACAGACAATGACTCAGGTTGCATTACTTGGTAATGACCGTCAGGGTGCAATGATTTACAACGGTATTGAGGGCGAAAAGCACAGCTACAATGGTACCGAGTATACCTATTATGGTATTTCTAACTGTACAGTAACTGAAAATGCAGATGGTACTGTATACTATGACTTCAAATTACGTGATGACGTTAAGTTCTCTGATGGAGAGGTATTAAACGCAGATGACGTAATTTTCAGCTTCTATGTTCTTGCTGACCCTACCTATGACGGAAGCTCTTCTTTCTATGCACAGCCTGTACAGGGTATGGAAGAGTATCGTTCCGGTATGGATACTTTATTTAACTTATTAGTAGCCGCTGGTGAAGGTAATACCGATTATACCTATTGGGATGAGGCTACTCAGACTGCATTCTGGGCTGATTTAAAGCAGGCTGGTGCAGCTTTTGCTCAGGAAATCGTTGATTACTGTGTAGCAGCAGGTGTAGCAGCAGACAGCAATGATGTTGCAACCGCAGCAGCAGCTTGGGCGTTTGAAGGTCTTGAAGCTGGTGCAACCACAGCAGATTTCTTTACAATGATGTGTGAAGCATATGCATGGGATATGGCTACTCTTTCCAGCACTGAGTCAGCTGGTTCTTCTTTATTTGACTTAATGGAAGGCTATGACAATTATACCAAGGGTATTCAGACCGGTGAATCTGCTCCCAGCATTACTGGTATTCAGAAGCTTGATGACCAGAACGTGCGTATCGTTATGACCGAAGTAGATGCAACTTCTATCTATCAGTTAGCGATTCAGGTAGCACCTATGCACTATTACGGTGATGAGAAATTATATGATTATGACAACAACTCCTTCGGTTTCACCAAGGGTGATTTAAGCAGCGTTCGTTCTAAGACCACCACTCCTATGGGTGCAGGTCCTTACAAGTTCGTTAAGTTCGAGAACGGTGTAATCAACTACGAAGCAAATGAGCACTACTACTTAGGCGAGCCTAAGACCAAGTATGTCAACTTCCTTGAGACTCAGGAGGCTGATAAGTTAAACGGTATTATTACCGGTACTATCGATATTACCGACCCTTCCTATGATAAGGATACGGTAGCTGCTATCCAGAAGGCTAATGGCGGCGAGACCAATGGTAGTGTAATTACTGTTTCTACCGTAGATAACTTAGGTTATGGTTACATCGGTATGTGTGCAGAGGTTATGAAGGTTGGTGAAGATAAGGCTTCTGACGCTTCTAAGAATCTTCGTAAGGCATTCGGTACTATCTTCTCTGTATATCGTGATGTAGCTATCGATTCCTACTATGGTGAGTTAGCAACTGTTATTAACTATCCTATTTCTAATACCTCATGGGCTGCTCCTCAGTCTACCGATGATGGTTATGAAATTGCATTCTCTAAGGATGTAAACGGAAATCCTATTTATACCTCTTCTATGACTGCAGATGAGAAGTATGCAGCTGCAAAGCAGGCAGCTCTTGGATATTTTGAGGCTGCTGGTTATACTGTAGAAAATGGTAAGCTGACCGCTGCTCCGGAAGGTGCTGCACTTGAATATGAATTATTAATTCCTGGTGATGGTGCCGGTGACCATCCATCCTTCATGATTTGTACACTTGCTTCTGAAGCATTAGCAGAGCTTGGTATGAACTTAATCGTTACTGACCTTACCAACTCTTCCGACCTTTGGACTGCACTTTCTGCACAGACCTGTGCTATCTGGTGTGCAGCCTGGGCTGCAACCATTGACCCTGATATGTTCCAGATTTATCATCCGGACGGTGGTTCTAACTATCAGTACGCAATCAATGATGACGAGTTATCTCAGTTAATCATGGATGCACGTGCTACTACCGACCAGACCTATAGAAAGGCTATGTACAAGGCTTGTCTTGATATTATCATTGACTGGGCTGTAGAAATTCCTGTATATCAGAGACAGAATGCGATTACCTTCTCTACTGAGAGAGTTAATATGGATACTGTAACTCCTGATATCACTACTTTCTATGGTTGGATGCAAGAAGTTCAGAACATCGAATTAAACTAATTTAGTGTGTTTTAGGTAGCAATACTGGTACCCAGGTTGCCCTACGCCGTAAGACGTAGGGCAACTTACTGCGTACCTGGCAACGGCTTCAAATTTATGCTACAAAAATTTTGTGTTTTGTGGTAAAATAATTGTTGATTTCGCTGTGAAACCGCTGCTTGATACGCAGTACACACAATAATATTTTGGAGGGAATAAACGTGAAAGATAATCAGTTATTGAAGTATATCTTGAAAAGAATCGGTATTTCCATCGTGATTCTTTTCTTTGTAGCTTTAATCATTTATACTTTAATGCGTTGTCTGCCGACATCATACATCGAGGCAGTAGCATTACAGAAATCCATGCAGCCAAACAGTAAGAGCTTTGAAGAGTGGATGGAGCAGTTAACAAAGATGTATAACATGGACAAGGGAATCGTGGAGGGATATTTTGCTTGGCTTGGCAATGTATTCCGTGGCGAGTTCGGTGACAGCTGGAAGTGGACTATGCCTGTTACTGAGAAGTTCAATAATGTAGTATGGGTATCTTTTGTTATGGGTGCTATTGCACTTTTCTTCGAGGTAATCATTGCGATTCCCCTTGGTGTTATTGCAGCAACTAAGCAGTATAGCAAGGCTGATTATACAATCTCTATCGTAGCATTAGCAGGTATTTCTTTACCTACCTTCTTCTTTGCGTCTCTTATGAAGCTAGTATTTTCCGTAAAGCTTGGCTGGTTTGATTTATATGGTCTGGTTGGACGTGATTATGAATATCTGAGTCCTTTTGGACAGTTTATGGATAAGGCAAATCACCTTGTGCTTCCTATTATTGTACTTGTAGTAATCAGTATGGGTTCTCTCATGCGTCATACCCGTACCAATATGCTGGAAGTATTAAATGCAGATTATATCAGAACTGCGCGTGCAAAGGGACTTAGTGAGAAGACAGTTATTTATAAGCATGCATTCCGTAATACCCTGATTCCGCTGGTTACCATCCTTGGTGGCTCTCTGCCGGGACTTTTCTCCGGTGCGCTGATTACAGAGACCTTATTCAGTATTCCGGGTATTGGATATACCTCATACCATTCCATGGTATCCGGTGATATTCCATTCTCAATGTTTTATTTAGTATTTATGGCAGCAATGACCTTACTTGGTAACTTGATTACTGATATTTTATATGCGGTAGTTGACCCTAGAGTAAGAGTATCATAAGAAGGAGGAGTACTATGAGCGAAGAATTAAAGAACGTAACAGAAACAGAAAACTCCTCTAGCGAGCAGTATTCTTTAAATGATGACCGTCGTGTTAAGGTACTTTCTCCGGGCGCGATGGTAGCAAAGAGATTTTTCCGTAACCGTCTTGCGGTAACCGGACTTGTTATCTTAGTATTTATGTTTTTATTCTCTTTCGTAGGTGGAATGATTTCTCCATACGATGAGGATCAGGTATTTTATCGTACCGATATGCAGTATAAGGAATATGCTGCAGTGACCAGAAATGATGAATATGTATTTGCCAGTGCCGGAACAGAAATTGCTTTTGACAGCATTATTCAGGCACAGACAGTACTTGCACTTACCAAGAACGCAGATTCTTTTGTATGGAAGGATGTAGAGTACGGTGTAACCAAGGAAGGCGAAGAGTTCTATAGCATCTCTCAGGGCGGTCAGATTATTGGTATTGCTTGCAAGGATATTGTCTCTTCTACCGTAGAAGGTGTGGAGCTGACTTTTGACCAGAGATTTGAGATTTTAAAGGCGTATACCAATGGAGCACCTTCTTTTAGCTTTGATGGAGTAGACTATACTGTATCAGAGGATGGTAGTGTGTCTGCCGCAGATGGTGAGATTGCATATGTAAGTAATTATGTGGTACAGTCCATTCATGCAGATGTATTCATTACCCGGGAATTCAGAGAGCAGATTGTTGCTGCCATTGAAGCCGGCGATGCGGTATTCCCATATACCAATCAGGCCGGTGAAGCTTGTGAATATAGAATTTCCTATGATGTATCTAAGAATATGTGGTCTATTCAGGAGGAGAAGGGTGTAACTGTATTTGATACCTATTCTTATCCTTCTAAGGAGCACTGGCTTGGTACCGATAAGAATGGTATGGACATGCTTACCCGTATTATGTACGGTGGTCGTGTGTCTCTTATCATTGGTTTCATTGTTGTAGTTATTTCTACCGTGTTAGGTGTTATTTTAGGTGGTATATCCGGTTTCTTCGGAGGCTGGGTAGATATGCTTATCATGCGTATTGTAGATATTTTCTACTGTATTCCTTCCATGCCCATTATTATTATTCTGGGTGCAGTAATGGATGGTATGCGTGTAGACCCTACCATGCGTATGTTCTACCTGATGTTGATTTTAGGCTTCCTTGGATGGCCGAGTATTGCCCGTCTGGTGCGTGGTCAGATTCTTTCGCTTCGTGAGCAGGAATTCATGGTTGCAGCAGAGGCTACCGGTATTAAGATTCACAATAGAATCTTTAAGCACCTTATTCCCAACGTTATCCCGCAGCTCATTGTTGTATGTACCATGAGCCTTGGTTCCACCATTATCACCGAAGCAACCCTTTCCTTCTTAGGTCTGGGTGTTAAATTCCCGTTTGCTTCCTGGGGTAACATTATTAATGATGTAAATGATACCTTCGTTCTGACAACCTATTGGTTTATCTGGATTCCGGCAGGTATCTGTCTGTTATTGACTGTATTGGCATTTAATATCTTAGGTGATGGTCTCCGTGACGCATTCGACCCTAAGATGAAGAGATAGGAGGGAGATTACAAATGGCAAAGAAAAAAGCAGAAGGTTATCTCTCCGCAAAGGAGTCTCGTAGAATTTCACGAGAAAACCGTAAGATTACCAATGAATTTGAAAAGAAACGTAAGAGAAAAAATGTTCCAGAATCTGAGTATGTTACCAAGATGAAGGATGAGAAGAACGTTTTGGAAATTGACAATCTTCATACCTACTTCTTTACCGATGCAGGTACAGTTAAGAGTGTTAACGGCGTAAGCTTTGAAGTGCCTATCGGTAAAACCGTAGGTGTTGTAGGTGAGTCTGGCTGTGGTAAATCCGTAACCAGCTTATCCATTATGCAGCTTGTACAGCGTCCACAGGGCCAGACCGTAGAGGGCGAGATTCGTTTAAATATGGGCGAGGGTCAGGCGTATAATATTGTAAATACTCCAAATAATAAAATGCAGGCAATTCGTGGTAACTATGTGTCCATGATTTTCCAGGAGCCCATGACCTCCTTAAATCCGGTATTCCGTATCGGTGATCAGGTAGATGAGGTTATTGCACTTCACAATCCTGAGATGACTAAGGAGAATGTTAAGGCAAAGACAATTGAAATGCTTGAGCTTGTTGGTATTGCCAACAGCGAGGGTGTATACAGAATGTTCCCTCATGAGCTTTCCGGTGGTATGCGTCAGCGTGTTATGATCGCAATGGGGCTTGCTTGTAATCCTCGTCTGATTATTGCAGATGAGCCTACCACAGCTCTCGACGTTACCATTCAGGCACAGATTCTGGATCTGTTACGTGACTTAAAGGATAAGATTAACAGCTCCATTATGCTGATTACCCATGACCTTGGTGTTATTGCAGAGATGGCAGACTATGTGGTAGTAATGTATGCTGGACGTGTGGTAGAAAAGGGTACTGCGGCAGAGATTTTCAAGAATCCATGTCATCCATACACCATCGGTCTTATGAATTCCAAACCGGTAGTTGGTAAGCAGATTGACAGACTTTACAGTATTCCGGGTAAGGTTCCCAACCCTGTAGATATGCCGAACTACTGCTATTTCAAGGATCGTTGTGAAATGTGTGTAGAAGGCTGTGACGGCGAATATCCTTGTGAGGTGAAGGTTTCTGATACTCACTATGTAAGCTGCTACAGACATTACGAGAATGCGAAGAAGGAGGACAAGTAAGATGGCAGATCAGATGAATAAAGATGATATCATTTTAGAAGTAAACCACCTGAAAAAGTACTTCCCTATCAAAGGCACTCTCGGCAGCAAAAAAGGTGCTGTAAAAGCAGTAGATGATGTAAGTTTTGTGATTAAGAAGGGTACTACCATGGGTTTGGTAGGAGAGTCAGGATGTGGTAAGTCAACCACTGGACGTACCATTCTTAGATTAATTGAGAAGACTGATGGTGAAGTGAAGTTCAATGGTCAGGATATTGACAAGCTTTCTAAGAAGGAGTTACGTGCTCTTCGTACCAAGATGCAGATTATTTTCCAGGATCCGTATTCTTCGTTATCTCCAAGACTTCCCATCGGTGAAATTATTGGAGAGGCAGTAAGAGAGCATGGACTCGTTCCTAAGGATCAGTTAGATGATTATGTAACAAAGATTATGCTTTCCTGCGGGCTTCAGCCTTATCATAAGGACAGATATCCTCACGAGTTCTCTGGTGGACAGAGACAGAGAATCTGTATCGCAAGAGCGATTGCACTGAATCCTGATTTCATTGTATGTGATGAGCCGGTATCTGCTCTGGACGTATCTATTCAGGCTCAGGTTATTAACCTTTTAAAAGATTTACAGGATGAGCTTGGTTTAACTTACCTGTTCATCTCCCACGACCTGTCAGTTGTAGAGCATATTTCTGATACTGTTGGTGTTATGTATTTAGGTGGTCTTGTAGAGACCGGTGAAACAGATGATATTTTCAAGAATCCACTTCATCCTTACACAAAGGCTTTGTTTAGTGCGATTCCTATGCCAGATCCGGATCTTAAGACAGAGCGTATTATTTTGGAAGGTAGTATTCCTTCTCCGGCAAATCCACCAAGTGGGTGTAAGTTCCATACCAGATGTTCTGAGTGTATGGAAATCTGTAAATCACAGGTTCCGGAAGAAAAAGATATGGGCAATGGTCATATGGTAAGGTGTCATTTATATGCGGACAAATAAGAGATCAGGTTTGAATATTTTTCATGCACAGGACAGATATGTTGATGAAATACTTGCAGCGCAGGAACGACAGCTAGAAGAACTTCAAAAGGATCCTGAAACCCGTGCACAGGAAGAATTATTGGAAAAGCGTAAAGAGATGTTAAATCAGGAGTTATCTGCCAGTGAAAAGGCGGGACTTGTTGGTGGCGCAGTTGCTGCCGGACTGATAGTAGCAGGTATTTTTGTGCTGGTAATGTTCCTGTTTCTCTTATTCTGCACAAAGATTTGGTTTGTATAAAATGGAGAAAGGGCTGCCACAGGTTGTGTGACAGCCCTTTGATATTACTGTAATATAGGTATTGGAGGAAACATAATGAATACAGAATGGGCTTTAGAACCGATTTATAAGGGATGTGATGATGCTGCTTATCAGGCAGATATGAAGTCCCTGGAGGAGCTTGTAGAGGCTTACGGCAAGGCGGTAAGCGAGGCGAAGCAGCCGGAAGAGGCGGCTGAAAAATTACTCTTGATGGAAGAAGAGATTAATTTTAAAGTACAGAAGCTGGGCTTATATTTAAGTCTTCGCCAGTCCGTAAATGCAGAGGACGGAGAGGCGATTGCTCAGGAGAACAAGCTGATGAAGTATGTATCTGCCGCAGCACCTTATGCCGCAGCAGCAGAGAAGCTTCTGGCGAAGATTGAAGATGTGGATGCGCTTGCCAAAGAGAGTGAAATTGTAAAGGCGTATACCTTTAAGTTAAAGGAAATGAAGGAAAGTGCCACACACCTTTTGGGGGATGATGTAGAAGAAATGATTTCTGCTATGGACATGACCGGTGGTAGTGCGTGGGCAAGACTTATGTCTCATTTGACCTCTGTAGTGAAAGTGGACTATGATGGTAAGGTGGTAACTTTATCAGAAATCCGTAATATGGCATATAGTCCAGATGTAAATGTGCGTAAGGCTGCTTACGAGGCTGAACTTGCATGCTACGAGAAAATCGAGGATTCTTTGGCCTTTGCAATGAATAATATAAAGAATCAGGTAACTATGTTGTCTGCAAAGCGTGGGTATGAGTCACCTCTTGCCATGACCTTAAAGCAGTCCAGAATGTCCAGAGAAACCTTGGATGCTATGATGGATGCCATTAAGGAATACTTACCAAAGTTCAGGGAGTACCTGCGTAAGAAGGCACAGCTCCTCGGTCATGAGAATGGGCTTCCCTGGTATGAGCTTTTTGCACCTTTGGGAAAGACCGACAAGAAATATACTGTAGAAGAGGCAAGAGATTATCTTCTCACTTGTTTTGAGAAATTTACCCCGGAAATGTCTGCTATGATGAAGGAAGCATTTGACAATCAGTGGATTGATTTCTTCCCACGTAAGGGCGAGAGAGGCGGCGCATTCTGTGCAGGTGTACCGGGAATGAACCAGAGCCGTATTCTTACCAATTTTGATGGATATTTTGGTTCTATTAGTACCTTAGCTCACGAGCTTGGTCATGCATTCCACAATAAGCAGACGGAAAAGAATCGTTTCTTAAATCAGGATTATCCTATGCCTGTGGCAGAGACTGCATCTACCTTCAACGAGACTCATCTTGGACACAATGCTCTTGCAAATGCTGCTGGAGAAGAGCGTTTAAGCCTTTTAGAGAACGATTTAATGGAAAAGACTCAGTGTATCGTGGATATTTATTCCCGTTATTTATTTGAGACAGCAGTATTTGAGCAGTGTCAGGATAAGTTCTTAATGGCAGCGGACTTGAAGGAACTTATGCTTAGTGCCCAGAAGGAAGCATATGGTGAGGGTCTTGATGAGAACTGTATGCACCCATATATGTGGGCATGTAAGGGACATTACTACAGCTCGGGCTTAAGCTTCTATAACTTCCCGTATGCTTTCGGTAATCTGTTTGCAGTTGGTCTCTATACTATGTTCTTAAAAGAGGGCGAAAGCTTCGTTGGTAAATATAAAGAGATGTTAAAAAATACTCCGAGCTGTACAATTGAGCAGGCAGGTGCTATGATGGGAGTAGACTTAACGAAGAAGGATTTCTGGATGGAGAGTTTAGCTACCATCGCAGAGACCATTGAGGCGTTCTGCCAAGAGTAATTTTATTTTGGAGGTATGTGAATGCAGCCTGAATTTACAAACAAAGCGCAGACAGCACTTAAGCTTGCTGAAAAGTGCGCAAAACAATTAAAACAGGGCTACGTTGGAACCGAGCATATTCTTTTAGGTTTAATCAAAGAGGAGACCGGAGTCGCAGCAAAGGTGCTCCATGATAATGGAGTTTCCTTTGAACGTGCTGTGGAGCTGATTCGTGATCTGATTGCCTTTGAGGGTGGTGTAACGATAAAGGAGAGAGAAGGCTATTCTCCCAGAGCACTGAAGGTTTTAGAGGAAGCAGCAGTACAGGCAAAGCGTTTTCGCTCAAAGAAGGTGGGAACGGAGCATATTCTGATGGCTTTGATTAAGGAGGGGGAGAATGTGGCAGTCCGCCTGATTTCCACCATGGGTGTATCACCCCAGAAGCTGTACGTGGATGTGCTTCTTGCCATGGGAGCGGATCCGAATCTTTACAAAGAGGATTTGGCAAAGAATAAGGCAGGAGCAAAAGGAAAGCCCTCCACCCTTTCTCAGTACAGCCGTGATTTGACAGCACTGGCAAGAGAGGGCAAGCTGGATCCTGTTATTGGCAGGGAAGATGAGATTAGCCGTGTGATTCAGATTCTGAGCAGACGTACCAAGAATAATCCTTGTCTGATTGGTGAGCCGGGTGTAGGTAAGACTGCTGTGGTAGAAGGGCTTGCTCTTCGTATTGTACAGGGGAAGGTTCCCTTTACAGTGCAGAATAAGCGTGTACTTACCTTGGATTTATCAGGAATGGTAGCCGGTAGTAAATACCGTGGTGAGTTTGAGGAGCGTATTAAGAAGCTGATTAAAGAAGTGATTTCTGATGGGAACGTGATTTTGTTCCTTGACGAGCTTCATACGATTATTGGTGCCGGTGGTGCAGAAGGTGCTATTGATGCTTCTAATATTTTAAAGCCCTCACTGGCTCGTGGTGAGATTCAGTTAATCGGTGCAACTACGATTTCGGAATATCGCAAGCACATTGAGAAGGATGCAGCACTGGAGAGACGTTTCCAGCCGGTAAGTGTAAATGAGCCTACGGTGGAAGAGGCTATCGGTATCTTAGAGGGAATTAAGGAAGGATACGAAAATCATCATAATGTGAAGATTACTTCCCAAGCAGTAGAGACTGCCGTTCTTCTTTCGGAAAGATATATTAATGACCGCAATCTGCCAGATAAGGCTATTGACCTGATTGATGAAGCCGCTTCTGCAGCGAGACTTAGAATGTCCACTGCGGGAGATAAGGGACTTTCTCTGGAAAAACAGATTAATGAATTGAACAGCAAGATTGAGGATGCGCTGGTTTCTCAGGATATCAATCTTGCAGGTAAGTATAAAAAAGAGCAGGATGAGCTATATAAGAAGTTAAATCGTTTGGAAAAGCAGGCATCTAAGAACAAAGCAGAGGGAATGATTACTATTGGAGAAGAAGACATTGCAGCAGTGGTATCCATGTGGACCAAGATTCCTGTGCAAAAGCTGGCGGAGAAGGAAAGCGAAAGACTGCTTAAGCTAGAGAGCATCCTTCATAAGCGTGTGATAGGTCAGGAAGAAGCTGTAGTAGCAGTGGCAAAAGCCATGAGAAGAGGCCGAGTGGGATTGAAAGATCCTAATAGACCAATTGGCTCCTTCCTTTTCCTTGGACCTACCGGTGTGGGTAAGACTGAGCTGAGCAAGGCACTTGCGGAAGCAATGTTTGGCACAGAAAACGCTATTATCCGCGTAGATATGTCTGAGTATATGGAAGGTCACTCTGTATCTAAGATGATTGGTTCGCCTCCGGGATATGTGGGCTTTGATGATGGAGGACAGCTCAGCGAGAAGGTGCGAAGGAATCCTTATTCCGTAGTTCTTTTTGATGAAATTGAGAAGGCTCATCCAGATGTGTTCAATATTCTTTTACAGGTATTGGATGATGGTCATATCACCGATTCCAAGGGACGAAAGGTAAGCTTTAAGAATACCATCATCATCATGACCTCTAATGCGGGTGCACAGAGAATCATTGATCCGAAGAACCTGGGCTTCGCATCAGAAAAGAGCGAGAAGAAGGATTATGAGATTATGAAGAACGGTGTCATGGAGGAAGTAAAACGTTCCTTCAAGCCGGAGTTCATCAATCGAATTGATGATATTATCGTGTTCCATCAGTTAAATGACAGCAATATGAAGGACATTATTACTCTTCTTGCCAAGGGACTTTGCAAGAGATGTAAGAATCAGATGGATATTACTTTGACAATCAGTCCATCTCTGAAGGAGCACTTAGTTTCTAAGTATTCCGATGCTAAGATGGGTGCAAGACCTTTAAAGAGAGCACTCCAGTCAGTGGTGGAGGATGCCCTTGCGGAAGAGATTCTTAAAGCAAATGTAAAAGCAGGAGATACTGTAACTGCCGGTTATCAGATTGATAAAAAGACCGGAGAGGGTAAGGTAGTCTTTAAGACGAAAGAAACAAAATAATTTCTTAGGAGAAAGTCGATGGCAAAAGGAAAAAGCAGTACGATTTTTTATTGCCAACGCTGTGGACACGAATCCACCAAATGGATGGGGCAGTGTCCCGGCTGTAAAGAGTGGAATACCTTTGTTGAGGAAGTGGTGAATACCACTTCCTTAAAAAATATGGGAAAAAGTAAATCTGGCATGCAGAAGGCAGTTCCTACTGCACTGAATAATATCGTGATTACGGATGAGGATAAATTGCAGGTGGGAATTGCAGAGCTGGACAGGGTGCTGGGTGGTGGTATTGTACAGGGTTCCCTTACCTTGGTAGGTGGAGATCCCGGTATCGGTAAGTCCACCCTTCTTTTGCAGACCTGTAAGCGTCTGGCAGATAGGGGCAATAAGGTGCTTTATATTTCCGGAGAGGAATCACCGGCGCAGATTAAGATGCGTGCCCAGAGAATCGGAGAATTTAGCGGGCAGATGCTTTTATTATGCGAGACCAATCTGGACACCATTGCAGAGGCAATCCGTAAGGAAATGCCCAAGGTGGTAGTGATTGACTCTATTCAGACCATGTATAACGAAAGTGTATCGGCAGCACCGGGCAGCGTCTCACAGGTACGAGAGGCTACCGCCGTTCTTTTGCAGCTTGCCAAGGGGTTAAACGTGTCCATTATGATTGTTGGACATGTGACCAAGGAGGGCACTGTGGCAGGCCCCAGAGTGCTTGAGCATATGGTGGATACGGTGCTTTACTTTGAGGGGGACAGACATGCATCCTATCGTATTTTGCGTGGTGTAAAGAACAGATTCGGTTCCACCAACGAAATCGGTGTGTTTGAAATGCGGCAGGAGGGACTTGTGGAGGTACAGAATCCTTCCGAGTACATGCTGGACGGAAGGCCGGAGAATGCCAGTGGAAGTGTGGTGGTGTGCTCTATGGAGGGTACCAGACCAATTTTGATTGAGATTCAGGCACTGGTGTGTCACAGTAATTTTGGAATCCCAAGAAGGCAGACCACGGGTACCGATTTTAACCGTGTTAATCTCCTTATGGCAGTTTTAGAGAAGCGTTCCGGCGTGCAGCTTTCCGGCTGTGATGCCTATGTAAATATTACCGGTGGTATGAAGATTCAGGAGCCAGCTATTGACCTAGGAATTGTGCTTGCGGTGCTTTCCAGCTTTCGCAATAAGCCACTTAGCCCCAAGCTGATTGCCTTTGGAGAAGTGGGGCTTAGCGGTGAGGTACGAAGTGTCAGCATGGCAGCCCAGAGAGTGGCAGAGGCCAAGAAGCTGGGCTTTGATACCTGTATCTTACCTGCAGTGTGTATGAAGGGCTTAAAGAGCGATAAAGATATGAAGCTGATTGGGGTCAGCAGTGTGCAGGACGCTATGGATGCGCTGTTTTAGGAAAATTTACACTTAGAAGTAAAATTTTTAACGTAGAAATTTTCTTATGAAGAACATATAATATAAGTACATACAAATGTATTTTCTTTCATTTTTGTTGACATATGACTAATAAAATAGTACTATTGAATCATGATTATGTTCATGAGATATTTCTAAATTTAGTTTAAAAGATAGTTACAAAAGGAATAATAACAAATGAATACTGTTTTCAAAAAAGAGAAGATTATTGCTTTTCTCTCTGTGATATCTATGTCGGTCTTATGTTTACAACATTTTTGGGGAATATTTGCAGAAAATATACAAGTTTCATATGTGCCTATGATAATAACATTTGTTACAATAGCTGTAAATGAAGCGGATAGTGCATACGATAAAAAGAAAGAAATAATAATTCCTGCAGCAATAGCCTCTATAATGTTATTTGTGATTGGTGTTAGCGTTGTAACAGCAGGAGGATACGGAATAGAAATTGAGCATAAATTTTTAATAAAGGGTATATATATAGCCATTACAATATTAGCTTTGATTTTAGCTATATTTGAAATAAAAAAATTAGTGAAAGTTTAATGAATGGGAGATAAATAACATGCAGGTTATAGGAAGTATTATCATTTTAGGAGTATTGGTAGGAAGTTACTTATATTTTTCGCAAC
>F42_Fallow_Deer__coassemble_364_pt1 | contig 23284 bp, 15 predicted proteins | sample F42_Fallow_Deer__metabat2_low_PE_003 | metagenome-assembled genome bin F42_Fallow_Deer
TTTTATTTGCAAACTCCCGAAAATAAAGGTTTTTAAGGAAAAAATAGGTAGTAAATTTGACACTACCAATAGGGAAAAGGGGGACAATTACATGACAGTAAAACAGATTTCTGTATTTATCGAGAATAAGGTCGGTGGCTTAGCGACGATTACCGATGTACTTGCTCAGGCAGGTGTAAATATCCGTGCGCTTTCTATTGCAGATACCTCGGATTTTGGTATTTTACGTCTCATTGTAGATGATGTATTTAAGGCAGGAAATGCACTTCGTGAAAATGGTCATATTTATTCTATTACGGATGTACTTGCAGTTGCAGGAGACGACAAGCCGGGTAGTATTGCCCGCATCGTTGCTACTCTTGCAAAGGAAGGCATCGGTATGGATTACGCGTATGCATTCTTTGCAAAGAAAGAAAATTTAGCTTACATGATTGTTCGCGTGGAAGAAATGGATAAAGCACAGAAGGTGCTTCGTGAGAACGGAATCCATATTGCAAGCGAAGAAGAGATTGCAGGCATATAATTTGGAAAGAGGTTTTATGAAAAAAGTAGCGTTGTTAATCAGCATGATGCTCATGCTGTGTATGGTAGGCTGCGGCGGTGCCGAGACAAGCAGCAAGACCTACTATGCAGATATTGTAATTGCAGATTACGGTACCATCACCGTAGAATTAGATGGCGAAGCAGCACCCATTACCGTGGAAAATTTTGTGTCTCTTGCGAAGGAGGGCTTTTATGATGGATTAACCTTCCATCGTATTATGGAAGGCTTCATGATGCAGGGCGGTGACCCGGAGGGAAACGGAACCGGCGGTTCTGAGAATAAGATTAAGGGTGAGTTTTCTGAGAATGGTGTGCAGAATGATTTGTCCCACACCAGAGGTGCTATTTCCATGGCAAGAAGCATGGATATGGACAGTGCCAGCTCCCAGTTCTTTATTGTACATCAGGACAGCACCTTCCTTGATGGAAGCTATGCTGCCTTCGGATATGTTACTGAGGGAATGGAAGTAGTGGATGCCATCTGTGAGGCAGCACAGCCGATAGACAATAACGGAACTATTCCGGCAGAGAATCAGCCGGTGATTACCAGCATTACAATTCGTGAATAATTTTAACTATTCAGAGCTATGCGAATTTAGAAATAACAGCCCTGGGCAAGCGGACTTGCACAGGGCTGTTTTCTTGAATTCATATAAATTAAAAGTACTCTGAATAGTTTTTTATGTTGTAATATTATCCGAATACTCCAGATTCTGGAACAGCATATCATGGTTCACAGTCTGGTAAAAGAGCTTCTTAAATTCCTTTTCATCCTTTGCCTGAGCCAGAGCCCACATGGTCTTGGTGACGGTGGCTTCTAAGGTCATATCATAGGCTTCGGTCAAATCAAAGGTTTCCTTAATAACTTTTCCCACACGATAGATGGCCATATCACTTCCTTCATGGGTAACCTGGGTAGCCATAACGATAATCTTATTCTGCTCTATTCCCTTTTTTATTGCCTTCATGAAGCTGTGGTCACCGTTGTCTGGGAATCCGCCTACGCCGAAGGATTCGATGATGACACCATCATATTTTTCCAGAATGGTCTCAAGAAACCTACCGTCGATACCGGGAATCAGTTTTAGTAGGAAAATATTTGGATTGATATTGTGGTAGAAGGTCAGAGGTCTGGGAATCTGATCTTTATCATTGATAAAAAATACAATGCGGCTGTCCTGAATGATGGCAATTTCTGGATAGTTAATACTGGAAAAGGCATTGTAGCTCTTGGAGTATTCCTTTTTGGCACGGGTTCCAGCAATGACCTTACCACCAAAGACGATGCTGACTCCATGGGCACGAGGGTCTGAAGCAAAACGCAGACTGTCTCTTAAATTCCCCCTTGCGTCGGTAATTGGCAAGTCAATGGGCTTTTGGGCACCGGTGATGACAATGGGGCGTCTATTGTACTGAATCAGATAAGATAGCGCAGCGGCAGTGTACGCCATGGTATCGGTTCCGTGACAGATGACAAAGCCATCGTAGAATTCGTACTTTGCCTCAATGGTTGCGGCCAGTGTCAGCCATTGGAAGGGTCCCATGTTGGTGCTGTCCATGGAAAAGAGCTGCAAGGTATCTACCTGACAAAAGCTTTCCGTTTCCGGAACATATTTTAAAAGCTCGTTAGGAGCATGTTCAGGGGTTAAGCCGCTTTCGGTATGCTTTGAGGCGATGGTACCGCCTGTGGCAATCAATAATATTTTTTTCATGTTCACAATTCCTTTATCGTAATTCTGGAAACAGAATATCATATGTTGTCCCTTTTTTCTAGCTTAATTAATTCGCTGAGTTTTATGCAAAATTTATGTAAATTATGTGCATATCAGGTTATATTTGTCTGAAAAATCTGTTATAATAGGAAATAAGTTCTAAACAGATGTGGAGGCTTGTATTTTGAAAACAAAAAAAATTGTATTATCTGGATTGTTTTTGGCGTTGGGATTGGTGATGCCTTTTATGACGGGGCAGATTCCTGAGATTGGAAATATGCTCCTTCCCATGCATATTCCGGTACTTGTTTGCGGATTCGTATGTGGCTGGCAGTATGGTTTGGTGGTTGGATTTTTGACTCCGCTGCTTAGGAGCTTTCTTTTCGGAATGCCTCCCCTGGTACCGAAGGCCATTTGTATGGCTTTTGAACTGGCAGCATATGGATTTGTGGTAGGTTTGATGTACCAGAAAATGCGCCATAAAAAGTGGGGAATATACATAAGCTTGCTGGTTGCTATGGTGATGGGCAGAGCTGTATGGGGGCTTGTGGCAACTGTGGTGTACCAAGTGGCAGGAGTCTCTTTTGGAATGGAACTATTCCTGACAGAGGCCTTTGTAAATGCAATTGTTGGAATTATGGTGCAGCTTGTTTTGGTTCCAGCGTTGATTTACAGCTTAGAAAAGGCGAACTTGCTGGAGGAATAGGCAAGAGAGGATTGTGCAATGATATATACAGTTACACTGAATCCATCTTTGGATTATGCGACAGTAGTAAATAATTTTCAATTACATAAAACCAATCGAACTAATATGGAAAGTATGACGCCGGGCGGAAAGGGAATTAACGTATCTACGGTGTTGGCGAATCTGGGAATAAGGAGTGTAGCTCTGGGCTATGCGGCCGGGTTTACCGGTCAGGAGCTGGTAAATAGAGTGAAAGAGCTTGGTTTCGAAAGTGATTTTATTTTTACGGAAGAGGGAATGACCCGGATTAATGTAAAGATTCTAAATTACGATGGGACTGAGATTAATGGAATGGGACCTTACGTATCGGCAGGGGAGCTGCAAAGCTTTATGGAAAAGCTGGAAAATCTACAGGAGGGAGATTATCTTGTCCTTGCCGGAAGTTCGCCAAAGGGTGTGCCTGATACCATATATAGAGATATTTTGGATTGCTTGTCCGGGCGTGGCGTCCAGGTGGTGGTGGATGCCTGCGGAGAGCTTCTGCGGAGTGTACTGGAGCAGAGACCGTTTTTGATTAAGCCCAATCATCATGAACTGGGCGAGCTTTTTCATGTGGAACTGCGCAACCGAAATCAGGTGGAGCCCTATGCCGGAAAGCTTCAGGAGATGGGAGCTAAGAATGTGCTGGTATCCATGGGAGGTCTGGGAGCAGTACTTCTGGACGAAAATGGCAACGTTCATACAATGGAAGCTCCGGCAGGAGTAGTAATTAACAGCGTTGGTGCCGGGGATTCTATGGTGGCAGGTTTCCTTGCTGGCTTTGTGGAAACCGGAGACTACGAAAAGGCGTTTCGGATGGGGGTGGCTGCCGGAAGTGCCACGGCATTTTCTATGGGTCTTGCCACAAAGGAAGAGATTATGAATCTGATGACCGAATAAAGGGGAAAAGATTAAAGATGAAAAATATAAAGTGTTATACAAACAGAGAATTATCTTGGTTACAGTTTAATGAAAGAGTGCTGAATGAAGCCGGAAATGAAAGCGTTCCTCTGGCGGAAAGATTGACCTTTGCATCCATTTATCAGACCAATCTGGATGAATTTTTCATGGTGCGTGTGGGTACGTTAATGGTACAGCTGCATTCCGATGAGGAAGTCAGAGAGAATAAGACTAACATGACTAGTCAGGAGCAGATTGATGCCATATTAAAGAAGGTAAAGCTTCTGGAGAAGAAGAAGGCGAAAATCTATGGAGAGCTGATGAGCGAGCTGGAGCCTCAAGGTATCCGCATTATTAATTTTAACAAGCTGACGGCGGAAGAAGGAGAGCTTCTGGAACAGTATTTTGACCAGAATATTGCGCCATTCTTATCTCCTATGGTGGTAGGAAAGCAGCAGCCTTTCCCGTTTTTAAACAATAAGGAATTGTATGCGCTGGTGGTGCTTTCGAATAAGAAGGGTAAAAATAAAATCGGTATCGTACCTTGTAGTAACAGTGTATTCAAGCGTTTGATTGAGATTCCTTCCAGACCGGGAACCTTTATGCTGGGGGAGGAATTGATTCTTCATTTTGTTTCGAAGCTGTACAATAAATACACCATTAAGGAAAAGTCGATTATCCGTATCACCAGAAATGCAGATATCGATGAGGTAGAGGTGTATGATGAGGATCTGGATTACCGCAATATGATGGCTTATCTGATTAAACAGAGAAGGCGTCTGAGTCCGGTACGTCTGGAAATCAGTAGAGAACTGAATGGGAAGGTGAAGGCAGAGCTTGCGGAGAATCTCGGCATGAGTGTGGAGCATATTGTGAAGGTGGATACACCGCTGAATCTGTCTTATGTATTTCAGCTCCAGCAGGTTCTTCGGGATAAGCCTGAGCTGTTTTATGAAAAAAGAACTCCCAGACCATCCATTTATCTGGACTCCAAACGCAGCATCATGGAGCAGATAGAACAGAAGGATGTACTGCTTCATTATCCATATGAGAGCATGAGACCATTTTTAAAGATGCTTCATGAGGCTGCGGAGGATGAGAGTGTGGTATCCATCAAAATGACCCTTTACCGTGTGGCAGACAAGAGTAAGGTCATTGATGCACTGGTAGAAGCCGCAGAAAACGGCAAAGAGGTTGTTGTTCTGATTGAGCTTCGGGCAAGGTTTGATGAAGCGAATAATATCGAGATGTCCAGACGCCTGGAAGAAGCGGGATGTCGCATTATCTATGGACTAAGCGGTTATAAGGTGCATTCCAAGCTTTGTCTGATTACCCGCAGAATCGGAGAGAATCTGGAGTATATTACTCAGATTGGCACCGGTAATTACAACGAAAAGACATCCACACTTTACACGGATTTTTCTTTGATTACGGCAAATCAGGAAATCGGAAAAGAGGCGGCGGAAGTCTTTAGAACCCTTCTGCTTGGGGAAACAGTGGAGAATACAAAGCATCTTTTGGTGGCACCAAACTGCCTGCAGAATCGTATTCTGGACATGATGGATGGTGAGATTGCCAAGGCCAAGAAGAAAAAGCCGGCATATATCGGTATCAAAATAAATTCTCTTACGGATAAGGCGATTATTGAAAAGCTGATTGAAGCTTCTAAGGCGGGAGTTAAGATTGAGCTGATTGTACGCGGTATCTGTTGTCTGATTCCGGGGATTGCAGGCGAGACCGAAAATATCAAGGTAATCAGCGTTGTAGGAAGGTTTTTGGAGCATTCCAGAATATATCGCTTCGGTAAGGGCGAGAATGACAAGATATATATTGCGTCAGCAGACTTTATGACTCGAAATACAGTGCGAAGAGTGGAGGTGGCGACTCCAATCTATGACGAGGATATTAAGGCTCGCATTCGCGATGTTTTTGATACAGTGATGAAGGATACCCAGAAGGGGAAGGCGCAGAATAATAAAGGTAACTATATTAACCGCAGGGGTGGCAAGGTAAAGATTAATTCTCAGGAATTATTTTACGAACAGGCTTATGAAGCATCCGGAAATGCGGAATAAAGGAAGAAGGAAGGGACAAAAAGATGCTCAGAATCGGTATGTTAACAAGTGGTGGAGATTGTCAGGCACTGAATGCGGCAATGCGTGGTGTGGCAAAGGTTTTATTTGAAAAAAGGGAAGATGTGGAAATCTATGGTATTGAAGATGGTTATAAGGGCTTAATTTATGGAAATTATCGTCTTTTGACCTCCGGAGATTTCTCAGGTATCTTAACAATCGGCGGAACCATTCTTGGTACTTCCAGACAGCCATTTAAATTGATGCGTGTACCGGATGACAATGGTATTGATAAAGTGGTTGCCATGAAGAAGAATTATAAAAAGTGGAAACTGGATTGTCTGGTAGTTCTGGGCGGAAACGGAACCCATAAAACCGCAAACCTTCTTAGAGAAGAGGGACTTAATGTGGTGACGCTTCCGAAGACCATTGATAATGATATCTGGGGTACCGATATGACCTTCGGTTTCCAGAGTGCCGTGGATATTGCCACCAATGCCATTGACTGTATTCATACCACCGCAGCTTCCCATGGCAGAGTATTTATTGTAGAAGTCATGGGGCATAAGGTAGGCTGGCTTACCCTGCATGCCGGTATTGCAGGCGGTGCAGATATCATCCTGATTCCAGAGATTCCGTATGATATTGACAAGATTGCAGAGGCAATCAGCAGAAGAGATAAGGCTGGTAAGCGTTTTACGATTCTGGCAGTTGCGGAAGGGGCAATCTCAAAAGAAGATGCAAAGCTTTCCAAGAAGGAGTACAAGGAGAAGCTGAAAAACAGAAAGCATCCGTCGGTTTCCTATGAGCTGGCAGAGCAGATTCTGGCAAAGACCGGAAAGGAAGTGCGAATTACTGTTCCGGGACATACCCAGCGCGGTGGTGCACCATGTCCTTATGACCGTGTTCTTTCCACCAGACTGGGATCAGCAGCAGCAGAATTGATTTTGGACAAGAATTTTGGTAATATGGTGGGTATTGTGGATGAAGAGATTAAGGCAGTTCCATTGGAGGAGGTTGCTGGTAAGCTTAAGAAGGTGGATCCGGACTGTTCGGTGATTAAGGAAGCGAAGAATGTAGGTATCAGCTTCGGAGAATAGGAAAGACAGGAGAGAAAATGACCATTGATTATAGCTATTGACGGAAGAAGCGGAGCTGGGAAATCCAGTTTGGCTAAAACCTTGGAGGAAAAACTGGGATTCAGTGTGGTGCATATGGATGATTTCTTTCTGCAGCCTCATCAGCGTACCGCAGAAAGACTTTCAGAGCCCGGTGGCAATGTGGATTATGAAAGGGTGGAAAGCGAGGTTTTGAGGCCCTTAAAGAGCGGAGAGGAGCATGTTTCCTACAGATGCTTTGACTGTAAAACCATGAGCATGCAGGAAAAGCGGACGGTGGATGGAACCCGGACCGTTGTGGTAGAAGGCTCTTACAGCTGTCACCCAAGATTGAAGAAATATTTTGATTTAACCATTTTTCTGGATGTAGATGGTGAGACCCAGATAGAGCGTCTCAGAGAGCGTGTAGGAGAAGAACGCTTACAGATGTTTATTGAAAAATGGATACCATTAGAAGAGGCTTATTTTGAGGCTTTTCGAATCAAAGAAAACTGTGATATACAGAAATAATTAGCCAAAATAAGAGGCTGTCGCAGATGCGACAGCCTCTTATTTTATACGGTAAATTTACCAAGTAATTCACTTAATTCAGTTGCACGTTTTTCAAGCTGTTCTGCGGCTTTATCAAGGTCTCCGATAGAAGAGAGCTGTCTTGCGGCTGCGTCACGTACATTGGAAGAACCTGCAGCGGTCTGAGTAGATACTGCGGAGATGGCTGCGATGGCATTTAATGTAGAATCGCGACCTTCTTCCATGACACCGATGCTGTTATTGATAAGCTGAAGTGCATTTAACAGTTCCTTAACCTGTGTACCAATCTGCTGGAAGGAATCGGTGGTAAGAACCACTGCCTGATTCTGGGAATCTACAATGTCCTCTGCCTGCTTGGCTGTAGCGGTAGCATCCTTAGTGCTGAGCTCAATTTCTTTAACAATCTTGAAGATTTCGTTAGAAGACTGCATAGAAGCTTCGGCCAGCTTCTGGATTTCCTGTGCTACAACGGCAAAGCCCTTACCTGCTTCACCGGCTCTTGCAGCTTCGATGGAAGCATTTAATGCAAGCAGGTTGGTCTGATCTGCAATATTGTTAATTGCTTCGATGATATTGCTGATGGATTTAGATTTCACAGCAAGTGCATCGATGGTTTCAATAATACTTGAAGTAATCTGGATAGTGGAACCAGTACTTTCCTTTAGGTTCTGTACGCTTTCCATACCAGAGGAAATAACAGATTCCGTTCCTGTTGCCAGCTTACTAATCTGGTCGGCATCCTTGGCAACTTCCTCGATGATGTCGGAAAGCTTGTCCATCTGGGTGAGGCAGTCATTTGCTTCGCTGTCCAGCTTGGAAATGCCAAGCTGCATCTCATCGATTTCAGACTGAATATCTTCGGAGGTCTCAAGGAAGTGACCGGAAGAGGTTGTCATATTGCCAGTTGCATCCACCAGCTCTGTATTTACACCCTTCAGACCGGATACCAGCTCCTTGGTATGGGTTACCATGTCGGATACACCATTGGTTAAGAGCATGAACTCGTCTTTTCTCTTGGTCTTAATTTCTACGGTTAAATCACCGTTTGCTACACGCTTAATCTTGCGGATTAAATCATAAATCGCACCGCCATATGCTCTTGCAAGAAGAGAACCTACACAGAATGCCAGGATGGAAGCCACTACTGTAAAGATAAGACAAAGATTTTTAATATCTTCGGTCTGTCCGATAATGTTGTCCTGTGGAATCAATGCGCAAATCATGGCGTTTCTGGAACCAATCTTGGAGAAGAGGAACAAGTACTGGTCATCTTCAACGTAGAAGGAGCCATCGGACTCTTCACCTGCTAAAGCAGACTGTACATAATCCTTGTCTACAAATGCTGTACCCTCACAAACAGAAGAAGAAGATAAGTATTCGATACCATCAACGGTTACGAAACCGACCAAACTTCCTGAACCGCCATCCAGAGAGGAGAGGGTACTTTCTAATACATCCCTCTTAACATCCACTAAGAGAATTGCTTCCGCATTGTTGAAATAACGGGCAATTCGCAGGCAATAGTTGTCAGAGGAAGTATTTAACTTTTCATCCAGAGAATTCTGATTACCAAACAAGTAGTATTTGTGCTTGTTCTCTGCAACAATCTGTCCCTGAGCGGTAGCCATATATTCGGAAAGGAGTCCCTGAGTGGTCAGTCCATTGGAAGAAATAGCATTTTCTCTATCCGAAAGAATATATACATTGCTCAGTAAGGCATTGGTAGTTGCGGCACTCATGAAAGTCTTCTCATAACTGAGAGGTAGATTATAATGAATGTCTGGATCACTGTCGTACAAGCCCTTCAAAAACTTATCCAGCTCATCATCATTCATATACCCCTTGAAATTGTTCTGCAGAGTATCGAATGCCAAAGTAAGATACTGATTCATCATGGTCACTGTTTGTTCTACGGATTCCTGATAACTAGTTACAATCTGACTTTTGGCTGTCTGGTAGGAATTAACACCCAGCAGTACGATGAGGAGCACCGGAAGCAAATAGGAAGCAATCAGCTTAAATCGGATACGTCTCCAGAGAAGAATTGAGTTTTTCTCTTTTTCCGCTTGCTCTTTAATTTTCTTGTCTTTGGGAAGTTTAACCTTCTCTGCTTTCATTTTTTTCTCTTTCATGTGTTTCTCCTAAAAAAGGTAGTAAAATAGTACTATAATTATATCCTTTTTCTAGCTGGAGGTCAATACCCATGAGTCGAACCAACGGAGATAGTCGGCCACAAAATCCTTAGAAACCGGACTGCCGGAAAGTACCGGATAAAACAGCAGGAACATACCAAACACCATTAAGCCATGCGTAATCAGAAGGAGTGTAAAATGTGTTTCCTTAAGGCGTCCCTTCAGCTGTTTGAAGCTGTAACCAATCATCAGTGCGAGGAATGGAACGCAGGGGAAATAGTGGTAAATAAAGGTACATCTGCTGACAAGGATCCATGGCAGATACTGGGCAAGATATGCCAGTACCAAAAAGCCGGCAGTTTTGTCTTTTTTCTTAAGCCATAAATAAACCATATAAATCAGGGCCGGAATGCCTGCCCACCATACCAGAGGATTACCGAAGGCACTGATACCCTGTCTCATGGTGTCGTCAATGGTATTGGAGAAATACCACATAGGGCGCACCATGGTAGGCCACTCATACCACATAGAAGAGTAAGGGTGAGTGGCTTCCAAATCGCTGTGGTAATTAAACATAGTTACCTGATTATTTACCATTCTGTCAAGTAATCCCGGATTCCACTGATCCACAAATGGGATGTAGGATAGGAGATAAATCATAAATGGTATGGCAACAAAGAAAATCATGCAGAACTTAATTGTCTTGATGATTGGCTCTCTATATTTTCGGTCTTTCCAGAGGCGGGCAAAGAAGATTACCGCAAGGCCCGCACCGGCATAGACACCGGTCCATTTGCTGGCAATACCAAAGCCGAAGGCAATACCACAGGCACCTAAGGGAACCCACATTTTTTTCAGCTTGGTGTCCGCAAAGGAAAGGGACAAATACTGCTCCATAAAGTAGTACATTACAATGATGAAGAAGACAACAAATACATCAATGGTGGTAAGTCTTGTCTGGGTAAAGTGCATAAAGTCAAAGGCAAAGATAAATGCCACAAATGCACCGATTCGTCTGTCCTGAGAAATATTTCTGCCAAACAGATATAGGAATGGCAGCATCAGTACACCTAGGAGAGCTCCGGCAAAACGGAAGCCGAAAGGAGTGGTACCGAAAATGCTTGCACACAGAGCCATGAGATCCTTTCCAAGAGGCGGATGGGTATTCTCATAGGTCGGCAGACCATGAATCATCTCATAGGCAGTTCTTGTATAGTAGATTTCATCAAAGTAGGTTCCGGACATATAGTCGAAGGTCTCCGGAAGCAACTCATTTTCATCAAAAAGTGCAGGGTAGCTGTCGGCATTCAGAGGAGTGATAATGTTTCCGGCACTATCTAAGAGGACGATTTCACCAATTACGGCATCTTCTGTGATGTTGGTAAGGTCAATTACAGAAGCTGGAAAGGTAAGGTCTATCTTGTCCCACTTAAATACGCTCTTAAATACCACATCCGACTGCTGTACGGGTGACATTCCCGCATCCTCAGTCAGACTTAAGGAAAAGGTGATATCCTGCTCATTCAATAAGTACCAGCAAAGGGTGGCTGCGTCTTTGGAACCTAGTTCCAAATGAATCGTATTACCGTAAGCAACCGGTTCTTCCGTAGTAGGAGTCTTAGTGATTCCCAGATTATAAAAAGCAAAGAAACCATAGAAAATAACTAAAAAGGCGATGATGACACCATCTACTTTGGTAAATGGAAGCTTTTCACGAGAATGCTCTACCACAGCTTTCTTTTTGGCGTTCTTGGCATAAGAAGTCGTGGATGGCTTCTTTACTGGCATGGCAAAAGTCTGCTCACCTCTGCCGGTCATTACCTTATATAGACTGAAATAGTAATATACCGCACCGGCTACCATAACCAGAGAAAGTACGGAAATGGTTCCAACGATGCTTCCGTAGTTGGACGGATCGTAGAAATTCAGCACATGCCATACATTTAAGAAGTGGCATGCGGTTAATACCAGATAGCTGTATAGCATGTATTTGCTGCCAGTCATTACAAATGCCATGAGAAGCATAATCATTACCGGATATAAGTAACGCTCGTGCATACGCACAGAGAATAAGAACATGGTCAGGGCAATAAAGCTTCCTGCCACAAAATAGCGGTCCTGTGATTTCATTCTCTTGTAGAAAAAAATAGCGGAAATCACAGTCAGAATCACGATGACAATTGTTCCCAGCTCTTTAAAGGTAAAGAACAAAAATGGGGTATCCTGACTTGCCCAGTTCCTGCCAAGGAGTGCCCAGAAGTTGTAGGCATTGACAGAGATATATGGGTAGGAGCCCAAGGTATCGGTGTACTGGGACCATACCTTATCAAGACCGAAGGGCACGCAGAGAACCACCATCATGGCAATGGCACCAAGACCCCAGAGGAGATTTTTCCAGAATTTATTGGAAGAAAAATCTTTCGCAAATACGTTTTCATAAATGCCGAATAATAACAGCGGTGTAAAAATCAGGGTCTGTGGTTTTAATAAAACGCCTACTGCATAAACATAATATGCAGGGATTGTCTTGCCTTCCATCAGAAGGAGAACCATTATCAGTACAGCCAGAATGAACACGGAATCCACCTGTCCCCAGATAGAGGAGTTCATGATTACCGCAGGATTAAATAGATAGAAGGCTGTAATAATCAGACTGTGCTGCTCGCTGAAATGCTTTGTGGCAATGCGATAAATGATGTAGCATGTACCCATGTCGCATACAATCGCCGGAAGACGAAGAAGCAGCAGATGCAATGGGGACAGATATTCTAAGGAAAGCACGGATTGTATAAAACCGATGATATAAAGAATATACATATACCCCGGCGGGTAGTCCGTAAAGACATCTGGGGAATAAAAAGCAGAAAAGCCCCCCTCAAATACTCTGCTCGCCCAGGAGGCAAAGCAGGCGGTATCGGATATAAATCCGGTATGGAACATGGCAAACAGGGCACGGATAACGCAGCCCACAGCCAGAAGCCAGATGATGTTGTTGGTTGTTTTTTTCGTGTTTCTTTTCATTGTTTCTAGTCCTTATATATTATGGTATACCGTTCACTCGTCAGCAAGCATTGCTACATCCCTGTGCAAGTACAAATGTAGCAATGCTTGCTGACGAGTGAACGGTAGCTAGTATATTATACCAAGAATTTTTAGGAATCTAAAGATTAAATTAAATGTTTCTTAAACGGATTGCGAAGTAGGGGACAAGCCAATATAATAAAGCTGATTTGACGAGGAGAGAAATATTATGAGAAAAGAGAAAGAAGTAAAGAAAAAGAAGCATAGGCTTCGTAGATTTTTAGTGATTTTGATTGTGCTGGTCTTGTTGGCGGTGACAGCAGGGTATTACGTGATTGATAAGGTCTATGAAAGACTAAATTATGAAGAAACCGCATCTCTGCGCTATGAGCCGCTGAAGGAGGATGGAGTGACCAACATTCTTTTGATAGGAAATGATTCCAGAGAGGGTGTGGATGGAGGTCGTTCTGATGCCATGATTTTACTATCTATCAGCGATAAGACCAAGTCCATTCATCTGACTTCGCTGCTTCGCGATATGTATGTGGAAATTCCCGGGCATAAGGGAAACCGTCTGAATGCAGCGTATTCCATGGGAGGAGCGGAGCTGCTGCTTCAAACTATCGAGGAAAATCTGGATATTGAAGTTAACCGTTATGTTCTTGTGGATTTTCAGGCCTTTGCTAATCTGATTGATGCCGTAGACGGAGTGGATCTGGAGCTGACAAATGATGAGGTAAAGTGGGTAAATGCTTACCTGAATGAATATAATATTATCAGCGGGAAAGAATTGACTACGGATTATCTGGACGAGTCTGCCAGTGGTATGATGCACTTAAATGGTCCCCAGGCACTTGCTTACAGCAGAAATCGTAGTATCGGCAATGATTTTGGGCGGACGGAGCGGCAGAGAAAGGTAATCGCAGCAGCGGTGAAGAAGCTTCCCGAGGCACTGCTTTCAGACCCCAAGGGGCTTTTGACCAATGTTTTGCCGAATCTGACCACCAATATCGTACCTACGGAATGCTTCGGACTAGGGGTGGATGCAGCTAAGTTTTTGATTTATGACATGAAACAGGGAAGAATTCCGTTAGAGGGAACATACAAGGATGCCGTTATCCGGGATATGTCCGTATTGGAAGTTGATTTTGAAGCAAATAAAGAGTATTTTAGAAGCGAGATTTATGGTATAGTTAAGGAGTAGCCCATGCCGGGAACAATTATTGATTATGTAAAAGAATATGGTAATATTCCTTTTTCGGAGGCAGGAGTAAATGATGTGGATAGCCTTGTGCTGTCCCAGTTTGCTTATCTGAAATTTGATGGTATGGTACCAGGGCTTTTTGATAATAAACCTTCGGTAACCTTACAGGATATTTATTCCCATTCGGATTATGAGAAGCTCTATGCGGATGTGCGATATGAAAAAGAAAACAGGGCACTGTTTGAAGCAATGCTGAAAAGTACCCGCTATAGAGATATGAAGATGAACTGTTATATCAATATTATCGAGGAAGAATGGGAAACACAGTTTTCGGCCATTACCTGTATCTTAGGAGACGGAACCTTATATGTCCTCTATCGTGGAACGGATGAGAGTATTATCGGCTGGAAGGAAGATTTTAACATGGCTTATCTTTCACCGGTACCGGGACAGGCTTATAGCGTGAAGTATCTGAACATTGTCACCGGCTTTTTGAAAAAGGACTTTTATGTGGGAGGTCACTCAAAAGGGGGCAATCTGGCAATTTATGCAGCCATGAACTGTAATAAAAAGGTTCAGAAGCGTATTATTAAGGTATATAGTATGGATGGTCCGGGATTTCGCCCGGAGACCCTGAAAAAGGGAGATTTTGAAGCCATTGCGGATCGTACGGTGAAGATTCTGCCCCATTCCTCCCTGGTAGGAATGATCTTCGAGCAGAATATGGATTATGTGGTGGTGGACAGTAAGGGCTTTGGGCTTGCCCAGCATGACCCATACACATGGCTTACGGAGAATGGAACGTTTCTTTATATTGACGATATTACCCAGTATCAGAAGTTTATGGATCAGACCATGAACGAATTTATTCTGGGATTGGAAAAGGAAGAGCTACAGATTTTTGTGGATACCATGTATCAGGTAATTTCTGCATCTCAGGCAGATAATTTGATTGACTTTGTGGCAGATTGGAAGAAGAGCGTGGGCGGTATTATCGAAGCCATGAAGGAGGTAAATCCTGAGACCCGGGAAATGATGAAACGCTTTGCTAAGGAGCTGTTTCAGCTTGTGGGTCAGCGAATGAAAGCAGAATTTAAATTACTTGGAAAAAATAATGAGAAGGGGAACAAAACAAATGAGTAAATTGTGGTACGCAGGACCGGCAGCAGAGTGGGAGGAAGCACTTCCACTGGGAAACGGACGCCTTGGTGCAATGGTGTATGGTGGTACGGAGTATGAGCATATTCAGTTAAGCGAGGAAAGTATCTGGTATGGTGGTCCTGTGAATCGTACAAACCCTGATATGAAAGAGAAGCTTCCGAAGATTCGTCAGCTTATTTTTGAGGGAAGAATCGCAGAGGCAGAAAAGCTGATGTGGCTGGCACAGTCCGGCTGTCCCAACAGTATGCATCCCACCCAGACACTGGGAGACATTACCATTGGCTTCGACGGATTGAAGGAGGTTACGGACTATCGCAGAGAGCTGGATTTAGAGAAGGCTCTGGCAAAGGTAGAGTTTGTAAAAGACGGTGTAGCTTACGAAAGAACCTATTTTACTTCTAAGCCTGCCCAGCTTCTGATGATGCGTTTTACGGCAAGTCAGCCGGGAGCCTTAAATTTCTGGGCGGGAATGGACCGCTGGAAATTCTTTGACGGTGTTCAGAAAACAGGGGACGATGAGATCTACTTGTATGGTAACCTTGGCCGTGGCGGATATGAATTCGGAATGAAGCTGAAGGCATTACATAAGGGTGGTAAAGTATCGGTAGTCGGCGAGAGAATCGTGGTGGAAGCGGCCGATGAAGTGGTACTTCTCTTTGGCGCAGATACCACCTATCATCACAGTAAAGAAGAGAAAGACGCTGCTGGAGAGCTGTATGAGAGCTTGGGAATAGAGAGAATGCAGAGCCTTCAGGGAGCGGACGGGTTCAGCTCTTGGGAGAAGAAGGAGCTGATTATGCAGACCTGTCTTCAGAAGATGCTGGAAAAGACCATTGATGGGAGGATGAAGGAGGCGGCAACGCAGGGCTATGATGCTCTCTATGAGGCTCATGAGATGGATTATAAAGGGCTTTTCGATACTTGTGAATTTACATTGGAGCATATTGAGGAGTACGACAAGCTTCCTACGGATAAGAGAATTCGTCTGGCAGGAGAAGGAAAGGCAGATATAGGGCTTTCTAAGATTTTCTTTGATTTCGGAAGATATCTTCTTATTTCCTGTAGCAGGGAAGGGGACTTGGCGGCCAATCTGCAGGGGATCTGGAATAAGGATATGACCCCGCCATGGGATTGCAAATTTACCATTAATATTAATACAGAAATGAATTATTGGCCGGCAGAGAACTTAAATCTGTCTTCTTGTCATATGCCAATGTTTGCTTTAATAGAAAAGATGGTGAAAAACGGACGAAAGGTAGCCAGAGAAATGTACGGCTGTCGTGGTTTCGTGTGCCACCATAATACGGATATTCATGGTGACGGTGTGACACAGGATTTATGGATTCCGGGCTCCTATTGGGTAATGGGTGCGGCATGGATGTGTACCCATCAGTGGACCCATTATCAGTTTACTAAGGACATTTCGTTCTTACAGAAGCAGTTTCCGATTATGTGTGAGGCGGCACTGTTTTTCTTAGACTTTTTGGTGGAAAAGGATGGTTATCTGGTAACCTGCCCTTCTGTTTCGCCGGAAAATACCTTTGTTCTTCCCAATGGAGAAAGGGGTGCCAACAGCTATGGTGTAACCATGGACAACCAAATTCTTCGTGACTTGTTTGGTCAATGTATTGCGTCCCTGAAGGAGCTGGAAGCAGCAGAGGCCTTGAATGGGGGCGTTTTAAAGGCCTTGAAGGAAGCGGAGATTGAGGATATACATAAGTTTATGGCTCAGGTGGAGGATGCCATGAGCCGTTTAAAGGAGACACAAATCGGTTCCGATGGCCGCATTTTAGAGTGGCAGGAGGAATTTAAGGAGTGGGAGCCGGGACACAGACATGTATCCCACCTTTATGGTATGCATCCTTCGGAGCAGATTACCATGGATGAGACGCCGGAGCTTGCGAAGGCTGCCAGAAAGACTCTGGAATACAGGCTTTCCCACGGTGGCGGTCACACCGGCTGGAGCCGCGCATGGATTATCAATCATTATGCAAAGCTTTGGGATGGGGAGACTGCGTATCATCATCTGGAGCAGCTTTTTGCACACTCCACATATCCTAATATGTTTGATAAGCATCCGCCCTTCCAGATTGATGGTAACTTCGGTGGGGCAGCAGGTATTGGAGAGATGCTTTTGCAGAGCTCAGATAAGCGTATTGTGCTCCTTCCGGCACTCCCATCCGCATGGGAGAAGGGAAGTATCCGCGGTATGCGCATAAAGGGCAATGGCGAAGTAGCATTGTCATGGGAGAAGGGCAGGCTGACAGCGTGTACCGTTAAGGCGGAGTCGCCTTTACATACCTATGTAAGATACGGAAATACTAAGAAAGAGATAACCTTGAAGGCGGGCGAGAGTATCGCCTTGAGGGAAATGGATTTTTAACGTGAGGACTTTGGGGAATATGAAAAAGTGGGATAAGAAACTACTTCTGGCTTGGGGCATTCCCAGCCTGATAATGTTTCTTTTGTATATCGGAAACGGGATATATCCTTTTGGGGATAATGCTTTTTTGACAGGGGACTTGTACCATCAGTACATCCCCTTTTTGCAGTCGCTGATTGATAAGGTGCAGGCAGGGGAGAACCTGTCCTATTCCTGGAATGTGGGCGTTGGCTCTAATTATCTGGCTATGTTTGTATACTATCTTTCCAGCCCGTTTAATATCTTAACGTTGCTGATTCCTGAGCAGTTCCTTTTGGAAGTGGTGGCGTTTATTGTGCTGGTGAAGGCAGGGCTTTGCGGATGGTCCTTTGCCCTGTTTTTGAAGAAGCATTTTCAGACGGATTCCTGGCTGATTCTGTTTTTCTCCACTTTCTATGCCTTGTCCGGATATATGGCGGCGTACAACTACAATATTATGTGGCTGGATGCGGTGTGGTTGTTTCCACTGGTAATGTATGGGCTGGAGAAGCTGGTAAAGGAAGGCCGCGGCATCGTTTATGCCATAGCACTTGGTCTTTGTATCTTCATGAATTACTACATCTCCATTATGATATGTATCTTTCTGGTGCTGTATTTCGGAATGCTGCTTCTCACAGAAAAGGGCAATTTCAAGACGATTCTGCGATTTGCAGGATATTCCCTTTTGGCCGGAGGGCTTTCCGCAGTGCTTCTGGTGCCGGAGGTATGCGCCATCATCACCACGGATTTTGGTGACGTAAGCTTTCCAAAGGAGATTGAGTCTTATTTTTCCATTCTGGATGAACTGGCGAGACATGCCATCTGTGTGGAATCGGAAAAGGGTCTTGACCACTGGCCTAATATATATTGTGGTGTCATTGTATTTTTGTTGATACCACTTTACGGTATCTGTAAAGAGATTCCGGCGCGAAAGAGATTTTGTAATCTGGCACTTGCTGGATTTATGCTGATAAGCTTTTCTACCAATATGCTGGACTTTATCTGGCATGGACTTAACTATCCAGATTCCCTTCCGGCAAGACAGTCCTTTATCTACATCTTCCTCATACTCGTGATGTGCTATGAGGTAATGGGACATCTGGATGAGATGCTGCCGGAAAGCATTGTGAAAGCTACCGTGGTGGCGGTGGCGTTCTTAATCTTCTGCGAGAAATTTATGCTGGATGATGCCTTCCCAGTGTGGGTGTTCCCCGCTACCATTGCAGTAGTAGCCATGTATGGTGTGATTTTATATGTTTACCGTACCAGGCAGGAGGAGGACTGGCGTGTTCCACTGATTGCCCTGCTTCTTATGGTGGGAGCGGTGGAGGCAGCAATCAACACAGGCTACACCAGTGTGAAGGTATATGCTAAGGAGCTGTTCCTAGGTAAGGTGGATGATTATGCAGCTTTGTATGAGGAAGTTCAGGAGGAGGATAACAGCTTTACCCGTGTGGAATCCTTTCAAAAGATGACGAAAAATGATTCCCAGCTGTCAAACTATCCTTCTGCATCACTATTTTCCTCCACGCTGAATTCTTCGGTGGCGAATCTGTATGAGCGATTTGGAATGCTCCACAGTAAGGTGTTCTATTCCTTTGAAGGTGCCACACCCTTTACATCTGCCCTTTTGAATGTTGGGTATATGTTTGGTGATGCAGAGAGTCTGGAGCAGGATGACTCCAAGGCTCAGGACGAGCAAGGAATGCTTTTTAAACTGCTGGATTCGACGGAAGAGGTGAATCTGTATCAGTGTACTTATGCGTTACCCTTTGGTTATGTGGCTCCTATCGGATTCGAAATCGAAGAAAGTGAAATATCCAATGCGCTTACGATGCAGAATAAGTTAGCAAAGGAGCTGGGAGTAGATGGGGGACTCTTTGAGAGAGCGGACACAGAGGCTGCAGGAAACGATATCGAATTAATCACGGAGGAAGCTGGTTATTACTATGCAGTTGTTACCAAGAGCGGAACTACTAAGGTGAAGGCAGAAGCTTCTTATGGAGAAAAGAATTTCAAGGATTTGAAGGATAATAGTATCCTTTATCTGGGATATCTGGGAGCAAACCAGAAGCTTACGTTGACAAACGGCAATGAAGAGGATACCACTCCAGATTTATCCACAGGGATCTATCGATTAAATCAGGATGTGATGGCGCAGGTCATCGATGTACTTGGTGCGCAGCACATGGAGAATGTGACCTATGATGACAGACATATTGCAGGTTCACTCCATCTGGAAAACGCCGGAAGATTAATTCTTTCTGTGCCCTACGAGGCTGGCTGGACGGTGCTTATGAACGGGGAAGCGGTAGAGCCTCAGACCTTCGGCGACTGCTTTATGGCGTTTGACCTAGAGGCCGGTGACTATGAGATAGAGATGAGCTATGTACCACAGGGCAAGGTGGCTGGAATTGTGATAAGTCTGTTGAGCCTGATGGTGCTGGCTGGCGTGATTGTGGCGGATAGGAAGAGAAAGAGAACAATGTGATTTTGTCTGAGAGAGCATGTAGCATGATTATGCTACGGCTCTCTTTTTTGAGTGTTATGATTATTACCACACCCGCACTCCATCAATATGCAAAAAGCGTGCTTTACCATAGTTATATGTGTATAATGGTCTGTCCAGTGCATCATCGCTGTGAGCAGCTACCAGAATCGTAGGTGTTATAGCAGTGATAACTGGGGAGTGGTAGAAGTCGCCCGTAGCAGTTCCTAATTGAACGATATCACCGGGCATAGCCTCATTTTGAGATACCACATGTGCATAAGGACCAACGGATTTATTGTTTACAAGGAAATTATATAGGTATTCTACGCCACTCCAGGAGGCGGTGCGGTCATGAGGGGAACGATAATACCAGCCCATAACCGGTGTGTAGTTCATGATTCGTGCACCGGCGTAAAGGCTTTGGGATGCGAAATTGGTGCAGTCACCACCGATATTATCGAAATTATAGTAAGCAGGATTACGGTCCAGTGCCCATCTTCGTGCATAGGCTACGGCTGCGGTTCTGTTGTAGGGAATATCTCGCATGGGGTACCTTTTATAGGGATTTATATTATTATATGCAAAAAATTTATGTGGTGATTACCCGTAAAGAAAAGGGGCTGCTGAATTAGGAACAAAGTGTAATATTGAGGTGCAGCGTTCGGATAATGATAATCATTTGAAGCGTGCCAGATTTAATGCAGCCAGTATTACGGTAAGGGACTCAGAACCGGGGATAAGGTTCGAGGAGGTACTGGAGCTTTACATTATATATATTTCGGAATTTGATTTCCTCAAAGGAGGCAAGACCATATATCATGTAGAGAAGGTACTCAAGGAGACCGGAGAAGTCATAGATGATGGGGGCATGAAATCTTTGTGAACACGGTCATTGATGATGGAACGGATATCGCGGAGACAAAAACAAATTGTGTTCCCCTAATTTGTATGTTATTCTTAACAAAGAACGTTAGGTGCAGGTTCTGTGTCCTGACGAAAAAGATAGGGGGTCAAAGGGATATGATGAAGAAACTCACAAGACTTATGGCAGCATTTCTAGCGGTGATTATGATGTTAACACCGGCCATGGAAGTATCGGCAGCGGGAACGTATTCCACGAAGGACCGATTTAAGAATGTTACCATTAAGGGACAGCAGGGAGCTGCATCCAGTAACGTTTTCGGTGGAATCAATCACACATTGTATAATGTTTTCTTGGATGAAGCGATTAAGTCACCAGATAGTAAATGGGCGGTAAATGGGTGGATTGCGCCCTATGAATTTGAAGGCGAGGATTTTTATTTCAATAATGCACCTTTGGATCGGCTTTATAGTGGTGGAAGCGGGGTTATCTGTTCGGATATGTCTGTCAGTATAGTATTTCTTTTAAGAAAACAGACCGACGTATATGGATGTTCCTCTTCTTTTATCATTGATCAGGGCTCATTGGCAGACGGATATACCTATTACGCTCCGAATGCAGATTTGAGTACCTACGGTGGTAGAGCCGTCCGAGCATTTTGGCATTATGTGATGGATTATCTTACAGAAAAAGGTTGTCATATTGACAATTTTATCCTTGGTAATGAAGTGAATATGCCGAATCAGTGGCATTACAGCGGCAGTACCAACGGAACCGGTGATGCTAATAATTGTGCAACCAAGTATGCGGACGCATTTTATTATATGTACAATGCAGTAAGAAAGTATTCCAGTGTACCACGTTGTAGTGTAAGCTTAGACCACAGCTGGCAGAATAACAACGAAGGACGTGGTATCGCAGCTAAGGACTTCTTACACATTTTCCATAACAGACTGGCACAGCATGCGGCCAATGTAGAGTGGTGTGTTTCTACGCATTTATACCCGGCACAGCTTTTTGATACCAGAATCTGGCAAGATCCTCATAATTTAGCACCCAGTGATTCCAGTGCAAGAATTATTGATGGTAGTAACCTTTGGGTAATGACCAATTATATAAGGGATACTTTCGGTAGCCAGCATCGTATTATGCTGACGGAGCAGGGCTTTACCGACCAGTATGGTCCACAGGTGCAGGCTGCTTGTCTTGCATATACCTATTATGCGGCGAAGTATGACCCAATGGTAGATAATTTCTTGATTACTACTCACGATGCAGGAGAGGTGAGCACCAGTGAAGGCGTAATGTCACTGAATTTTAATATTAGCGGTACTTTGGCAGAGCAGGTTTATACATTGATTGATAATGGTAACGAATCTGACCGTCGGTGGATTGATAATACATGCTTACCTGTAATCGGTGTAAGCTCATGGGCGGAGATTATTCCCAATTACGGTCAGGAGTGGGCAGATGCACCTACGGAGGAAGAGATTGCTAATACCAAGGCTTTTGTAGAGCGTATGTATACGGTTGCACTTGGAAGAGAAGCGATAACAAGTGAGGTAGAATATTGGTCTGATAGACTTCTGTCCCATGAGCTGGATGGTGCAACACTTGCCAATAGCTTTATCATGAGCGAAGAATTCCTTAGTAAGTGCTATCAGAATCAGGACTATCTGAAGGTATTGTATGGTGCCTTTTTAAACAGAGAGCCGGATGTCGGCGGATTAGAGTACTGGCTGCAGAAGATGGATGCGAGAACCAGCAGGAAAGCTGTCTTAGCAGGCTTTGTTGATTCCGCAGAGTTTACGGAGTTATGTTCCGGTTATGGAATAAGTAAGGGGACGTTAACAGTAGATGTAGAGATAGTGCCGGAGGGTATATATTCCTTTGTTGAACGTTCCTATGTCCAGGCTTTAAATCGTGAAGGAGAGCCCGGAGGCGTTGCATATTGGGTGACCAAAATCGTAGAAAAGATAAGTACGCCGGAAGAAGCAGCAAAAGCATTTTTCTTATCACAGGAGTATTTAAGTAAGAATACATCCAATGAAGAGTATATACAGTCTTTATACAAAACCTTTATGGATCGTGAGGCAGAACCTGCCGGATTAGAGTATTGGTTAAATATGCTTCAAAACGGAGCAACCAGAGAAAATGTATTGGAGGGCTTTGCATATTCAAATGAATTCAAAGCGATTATGACATCTTACGGATTATAATAGGAAAGATATAAGAAGGGGCTGTTGCAAAAAAGGAATGCACGCCTTGGGGAATACCTCCCCTGCGTTTGCATGGCTTAGAAAAAATGCGTAGCAATTTCCAAAGCTGCACCTTGCGTGTGGGTTGTGTCTTTCCATGTGTTAGACGGGGCGACATATCTGTCCCGAATAGGGCGGATTCGCCAAGAAAAGT
>F42_Fallow_Deer__coassemble_366_pt1 | contig 22633 bp, 19 predicted proteins | sample F42_Fallow_Deer__metabat2_low_PE_003 | metagenome-assembled genome bin F42_Fallow_Deer
TTATTAAGGAACAGAAGGGTTAGGGGGCGAAGGCATGACGAGTATTTTTCAAATGGTTTTACAGATGAGTATTACCGGAAGCTTTGTGATTTTATTTGTGTATTTTGTGCGGCTATTTTTGAAAAGAGCACCTAAGATTTATTCTTATGTGCTATGGGCACTGGCGCTTTTCAGGCTTCTTTGCCCTGTGACCATTACCAGCGATTTCTCACTGGTTCCGGAAGAGATAGCGGAGCCTATGCTGAGAGTAGAGGAAGAGATAGGATATACCAATGAAAGCGGAATCATTGCAGATGTAAAAGCAGAGAATGACCAGAACATTGTAGGTCCGGGTATAAATCTGACGGAACAGGGCGATATGGTACCTGTGAATGCGACTGTAGGAGAAAACTATCAGGAAACATCCCAGGTTCAGCCGGAGATGATAGTCTCTACGAAAGTGTCCGCATGGGAGGTAAGTAGTATTGTCTGGCTGGTGGGAGTAATCCTTCTTCTGGGTTACAGTATTTTCTCTCTTGCGCGGATTTATTGGAAAGTAGAAATATCTGTTCGCAAGGAAGGAAATGTGTACATTGCCCAGGATATTGATACCCCCTTTACGCTGGGGCTTTTTTCACCGAAGATTTACCTGCCCACCGGGCTTATGGATAAAGAAGCCGGTTATATTATTGCTCATGAGAAGCATCATATTAGCCGCCTGGATCATATTGTTAAGGTTGTGGCTTTTCTGACACTTTGCATCCATTGGTTCAATCCGCTGGTGTGGCTTGCCTTTGTGCTCGCGGGAAAGGATATGGAGATGTCCTGTGATGAGGCCGTGATGCGTGATTATTCTGAGGATATCCGGCAGGAATACTCCAGTTCTCTTTTGAATCTGGCAACAGGCCGTAAAATTATTGCCATGGCTCCCCTTGCTTTTGGCGAAGGAAATGTAAAGGAACGCATTAAGAATGTGATGAACTATAAAAAGCCGGTATTCTGGATTACGATAGTGGGTGTTATTGTATGTATAGTATTAGTGGTATGTCTATTGACCAATCCGAGTCGGGAGGATGCGGTCAGCGAAGACTTTGTAACCTCAGAAAGTGTTTCACTACCGGAAAGTGAAACGCCGGAACCGTCGTTGGAAGTGCAGCCGATTGCTACACCGGAGTCCACAGAGACACCGATAGAGCAAACGGGTGCTGAACTACCGGAATTTGTAGAGAAGGAGATAAGTGTTTTCTATTCGGATTTGACTTGGGATGGTATCGATGAACGAATTGTGCTTTCCATCGACGTTCTGCCAGAGGATGAAAAACAGAAGGATCTTAAGGCCCTTTTGCGAGGAGCATATCTTGCCAAAGTATCTGTATATAAGGGAATTGGAGGAGATTCTTACGCTGAGGAAGCTATCTGGAGCTTTAATGATATCTCTACATCCAGACCGGGCAACTACCAGCTTTCCTTAATTGAGAAGTATGAGAAGGATTATCTGTTAATTAGCAGCATTCAGGAGCAGCAGGGATCAGCAGATTATCGTTATGAAGTGATTTCGCTGACAGATGCAGGGGAAGAGGTTCAGGCAGATGAATATTCGGTATCTTTTAAAGTCGCTGAAACGGAAGAGACAGCGTCAGCACCGTGGCAGACCGAGGATTTTCCTATCCGGAGTGAGGTTGTTCCGGATTTCCAGCAGCATTTGTATGAATGGTATGACGAAGACGGTGTGTTAATTATTGCCACAGATGTAAATTTGTGGGAAGAGGATATGGAGTGGGTAGTATACTCTACGGAGGATGCACCGGTGTGGTATATTCGTTATTATGCCAGCGTATTTGATAGACAGGACTATTATACATTAGCAGGAAAGACCATGTTTAAAACGAAGTATTTTACCTTTGAGTTGCCGGAAGAATGGGCAGGAAAGGTACATTACGAAGAAAGTGACGACGGTAAGAGTGTGTGGATATATCATACCGAGACCTGGAATTTGCATTATGGAATGGGATTGCTGGGAACCGTCTTTCTGGAAACGCAGGAATTTGCACTGGAGACCATGAATATGGTGCCGGCCATATATATCGGAGAGCCTTACGTGGCAGCGGATGGCGTAACTTACTTGCCTATGTGCTGTGAACCTACAGATGTACAGTGTCTGGAGGAGACTGCCGAAGAGTATGATAAGATGAGCGCATACTTCTCTGATGGAAGAATAGCGAAACATGTGTGGGTGACGGAGAATGGAACTATTAACAATCCACTATGTGAGCTAGCGCATTATAAGCAGCTTTATTCGGAATATGGATTGGGCTACCGGAGGGCTGCGATTCTTGGTCAGAAGCTTCCATGGGAAGGCTATCCGGAGGACTATATTGTCTTTGACTCTAATGGAGAATCACATACTTTGATGATTAATGATACGGATTACTCTGCCATGTTAGAAGGAGTGTTCTATCTTGAGAATATTGGTAGTTCATGGTATGCAGTAGTGGATTTGGATCGAAATGATGAAAGTCGGGAGATTTTGATTTTTGATGATGGTCCCAGTGGTGACCCACATTTGAATGTACTAAGTATAAGGGATGGCAAGCTATCTTGTTTGGGAAGTCTTGGGACACTGGCATTTACGAGTGCTTTTCAGATACACGGTGATGGTACCATAACTATTTTGGAGCGTACGTGGCAGCCGGAGAATAATGTGGTAGAGAAGACCTATAAGATACAGGATGGCAGGTTTGTGGAGGTACCCCGGGAGGAATATGCATATCTGAATCTGGATTTCCACAAAGTGATTCAGGATTTGGGGGTTTACAAAGAAAAAGATTTAGCATCGGAGGCTGTGATGCTGAAAGCCGGGGAGGCGTGGATTTGCTTTAACAAAGTCTTTTCTTCCTCAGAAGAAGGGGAGCGATTCTATGAAATCGAAACCTTGGATGGAGTGATATATTATCTTTATTCCGATGGATGGTTGGATGATTATGTGGCAGACTTATCTCATGCGGGGTAAAGTATCTATGGCAGTAAATATGACGCAGAGATACTTTTTGAGTTCCTTTTTCGTGAGAATAGGTGATAAAAGTATCTATATCTGAAAAATGTATTGGCAGATACCAAGTTTATAGAAATTTGGTATCTGCTACTTCTTTTTTTCTCTATAGATACAAATTGGCTTGAAATGTGATTGGTTTACCTTGTTTTTGGTATCTAGGGGGAAGATAGTTTTGTATAGATACTTTTGATTTAATCACAGTTGCAAAATAGATACAAAAGTTTTATACTTGAATGAATTAAAGCGTCAAAGAGGAGAGAAAACATGGCATTTGATAAGGCGAAAGCATATTTAGAGGAAAAAGGATTTGGAGATAGAGTGAAGGAATTTGAGGTATCCAGTGCCACAGTAGAACTGGCGGCCATTGCAGTAGGTACGGAGCCGGCAAGAATTGCAAAGTCCCTTACCTTTATGGTGGAGGATAAACCGGTAATGATTATCTGTGCCGGAGATGTGAAGATTGACAATTCCAAATATAAGGGAATGTTCCACACCAAGGCCAAGATGCTGACACCGGAGCAGGTAGAAAATCTGATTGGTCATGCAATTGGTGGTGTGTGTCCTTTTGGAATTAAGGAAGGTGTGGATGTGTATCTGGATGAATCCATGAAGCGTTTTGATACCATTTATCCGGCATGCGGAAGCTCTAACAGCGCAGTGAAGCTGACCTGTGAAGAGCTGGAGATGCTTTCTGGTTCACTTGGCTGGATTGATGTGTGTAAGCTGGTGGAGGGATAAGAATAAAGTATGGGCTGCTACCTCAGCATCATGACATTGGCTACCCCAGTGGGCGTTTTTATTTTGTGACAGCACATATTTTTATTGAAAGCTATTGACAAGGGAGGTTTAATGGATTAAACTCAAAGAAAGGTTGAATACGTTAAACCAATTAGAGGAGATTACATATGGAAACACCAAAAGTATTTGAAAGTGAATATCGTTTTATGCAGATTTTGTGGGACAATGAACCCATTAACAGTACCCAGCTTGTGACATTATGTAAGGAGGGGCTTGGCTGGAGCAAGGCCACTACTTATACTGTTATCCGAAGGCTTTCAGAGCGTGGTGCGGTAGTAAATGAGAATACCATTGTGAAGAGTCTGGTGAGCAGAGAAGAGGTGCAGTGTGCGGAAATCGATGATTTGGTAGAACGTACCTTTGGAGGCTCATTGCCACAGTTTATTGCAGCTTTTTCTAAGAGAAAGAAGCTGGGAGAAGCGGAGATTGAAGCGTTACAGAAGATGATTGATGACTATAAAGGATAGTCGGGGGAGCATTTATGTTGGAGAGTATTTTTACCAAATTATTGATATTAAGTGTGCAGGCAGGATTTTTGATTCTGGCAACAATCCTGATTCGGGGAGTATTTAAGAAGATTCCCAGAAAGTATATCTGTCTTTTGTGGTGTATGGCTGCGCTGAGACTCTTGATTCCGGTGGCCATTGAAAGCCCGGTAAGTCTTGTGCCTACCCAGAGTACCATTCAGGGCGTTTTTACAGACCGTACGAAAGATGACTATCTTCTTTCTCGTGCAGAAGCTTTGGTTACACCAAATGAACCCGCACAAAATGTAGTGTCAGAAAGCATGCAAGTACCCCGGGATACTACATATACAGAGCCTTCGGTAGGGGAAGTTATCGAGACGGATGACAATAAGGATACCACCCATACCTATGTACCGGAGGAAGAGAAGAAAGCACCGGACCTTCGAATGCTGATGATTTACCTTTGGCTGTTTGGTACAGTAATCCTTTTAGGATATGGGGTATTTACTTATATCCGTGTGCGCATGAAGGTTCGTGATGCGGTGCACCATGAAGGAAATGTCTGGCTCAGTGACAGGATTGATACACCTTTCTTGTTAGGATATATTAAGCCCAGAATCTACATGCCCTTCTTTGTGGATGAGAGTCGCAGGGAATATATTATTGCTCATGAGATGGGACATATTAAGCGTGCAGACCATATCACCAAGCTGATTGGATATACTCTTTTGGCAGTATACTGGTTCCAGCCTCTTGTGTGGATTGCGTACGTGCTGTTTTGCAAGGATGTGGAAATGGCCTGTGATGAGAAGGTAATCGGCAGTCTGGGGGAAGAAAAGAAAAGGGCTTACTCACAGACCTTGCTTTTGTGTAGTGTAGACAAGCACTATCTGTTGGCGAATCCTCTTGCCTTTGGGGAGATTGATGTGAAGAAACGTATTACCAATGTGCTTTCCTATAAAAAGCCGGGAGTAATTCTCAGTATTGTTTCTGTGATAGTATTGCTTCTCGCAGCAGTATTCTTTATGACAAACGGGGAAGAGAAGAACCCTGGAACAACGCAGCTTTCGTCCTATCAGGAGGAGTATTTGGAGATGCTTCCCGGTGGAACTCGTTATGTGGTAGTTCCTTTGGAGGGGGCAGAAGAGCCGCTTCTTCTTACCACTACGGACAGCTGGGAGGAGCCCGTTGTTGAAAGATTAACGGAAACCATCTATATGAATTACTGTATGTTTGACCATGTAGGTACAATCAGTGCTACAAGCTCTACATATCCGGTTCGTGCAGATGAGGAGGCTCTTTATCTGATGGGAATACAGCAGCTTACGGTGATGACCGTGGCAGAAGGAGCAAATCCAGAGAACGGTTTTCCTTATTTTCAGTGGGCAACTTATACCAAGGATGATGCAGACTATGAGAAAATGCTAAAGAAGTATAATAAAACCCCCCTTGTGGAGTTTTCTAATATAACAGAAGGCTCTTTGGGGGAGGAAAGCGTACTTACTGAGGCTCAGATAGAGTATCTAAAGACCTTAGAGCCGGAAAGCAGACTGGCGATTATTCCCATAGAGGGTGCCTCAGAACATATGCTGCTATCTACCGAGGGTGTTTACAAAGACCCTGCCTTTGATAATGCGGAGGTGAGCTTTGTAGCAGAGTATTGTATATTCGGCAAGGTGGGAAGTATCAATACCGGTGGAACGGCGTATCCTATCCGAGCAGATTATGATGGTATCTATTTAGTGAGTGGACATAGTCTGACAGTGTTGACCTATTCGGAGGAGATGAAGCAGGATTCCGGCTTGGACTATCTTGAGAAGAAGGTTTATTCGGAGCAGGATGTAGAGTATTATGAGATGTTGGAGAGATGCCATGCTGCACCGGTGGTAGAGTTCAATGTCTGTATGACGTATCCTGAGGCTTTGACGGAGATGCAGGAGAATATTACCGCAGAGATAGAGCAGCTTGGAAAAGTTGAGACTTCTAACACTGAGGAGCAGCTGGACATTGATGAGTTGATGAAGCAGCTTACCCTGCAGCTTGGGCAGTACAAGGAGATTTTTTGGGGAAATCAGAAATTGAAGGAGATACAGGATAGTTTTCAGGAGCAGTATGGAACGCCGGTGAGAACGGTAGTGAAGAATAATACCGAGGATGAGTATCGTGCCATTGCCAAGGAAATGTTTGATGAGTATATGAAGATGGAGGCACTTCTTTCCTCTACGTTACATAAAGGTTCCATCAGTAATTATCAGGAAGAGTACATCGAAGTGGACTATGAACAATTTCCAAATGCAAAGGCTGTGCAGGACTATATAAGACAGTTTTGTAGCGATGAGATGACAAGCAGATGGTATACAGATCTTTTTGAAGGGGAGTATCCGTCACTGAAAGAAGTGGGTGGAAAGCTGTACACTGCTTTTTATGATGGAATACCTGCTGCATATTCAGAGTATGACAGTATCTCCATTATGGAAGCCTCTTCCACGCGGATTGTATACACCATCTGGCCAAGTGCCCCCTTCTTCGAGGAGCGGGATACCGTTTATTATGTACAGATGGAGAGAGAGACAGATCGTTGGGTAGTGGCAGAATGTTCCCCGGTAATGACCATAGGCAGTCATGACTATTATCCTGAAACGGTGTACCAGCGAATAGCTATGGATGGTTATGAGGTGGTATTGCAGGATTATACCACCAGAGCCGGAGGACCTCTGGAGGTGGCAGTAGTCCGTGGGGATGAGTCTGAGACTCTAGCGGTTTTGTATGAGGAATGGCAGAGAGATGCGACGAAGGTACGTCTGGCAGATGTAGGAGAAATTTTCGGTTATGATTGCTTTTATGTATACGACTTTGGACTGTTCCACACAGTTGTTACAGACTTCTATACTGTAGTAGATGGTGAAATAAAGCAGGTTGCAGAAAGCTGGGGCGGTGACCCAGAGGATAGCACGTTTATCCGGGATTTGGATGGGGATGGAGAAAATGAGCTGATTTGTAATCTGACATATAGCGCAGATGGCCGACAGAGTGAACGTATCTATAAGCGGGATGGAGACCGGATTATATACAGCTATGACGGTGCGGAGTCCTTTGTGGGATTGGATACGGAATATGTCAGCTATGCAAACTCCTACTATGATGCGGAAAGTGGCAAGATTGTAGTATGCGGATATAAGGATGGCGAGCACAGGGAGCTCTATTGGGAAATTGATATGTCAGCACTACAATTCGGGGAATACACGCCGGGGTACTAATTCTGTAAGGAAGCATTGACATGGCGATGCTCCTGTGATTGAAGAGGATGTGGAAGCAGAAAAGCTTTTTTGGTTGTAGAGAGAATTACGGTAAAAGGAAAGGTTGTCTGTGGGGCATCTATAAAATCACATTATGGTATAAAGTAAGTATTGGGACAAGGAATGTAAAGGTGAATGCTCTTTATGTTCCTTGCTTTTTGTTATGAAGAGGAGGAAAATGGCATCGTGCTTGCACGAAGTGTCCATTTCGCGTCAAAAGTATCTATGTATGAAGGATTCTTTGTCAGATACCCGGAAATCCGATTTGGAGTATCTGAGGGGGAGATTCCTGTGTATAGATACAAATAAGAGTCTTTTAGAACGGTTTTTCGGTGATTTTGGTATCTGGGGAATAAAAAAGGATGCATAGATACTTTATAAATATTTGATGCAAAAATGATGCACCCGTATTGTAGGATTGTGGTATGATAAGCTGGTAGTGTCAAAAAATGCTGTGGGAGAAATGAGGAAAACAAATGAGAAATCAGAAAGGAAGAAAATTCATAGGGCTTGTGGTGTCAGTAGCACTTTGCACCATATTGGGGCGTCCAATCTATGCAGCAGATGGTGTGGAACTTGCCTTACTTAAGGACAATTATGCCAAATACGAAGCTTCCTTTCAGGCGATAGAGAATCTTGCAGATATTGAGAGTAGTGGTTTTACAGTTATTCAGGATCAGATGTTCCCTGTTTTGTTGGAAAGCTTTGGAGAAACAGAGGTAACCTTTGTTTCTGCGCTGAATGAGCGGTATGGCAGATTAGCTATCTTTATCTGTGATGTGGATGGAAATGTACTTTATAAGACTAATCAGCTGGAGACAAATTATCATAATTCCGGACAGCTTAAGCAGCCCACCAAGGGAATTGCAGCAGTTGGCTTTCATGATGTGAATAGTGACCAGCTTACAGATATTATACTGATTACAGAATGTGTGAATGATGACGGAGGGTATGCGGGAAAAAGCTACAAGATTGGGGATGTGCTTTTTCAGAGTGAAGGCGGTTTCTACCGGGACTGGCGTGTTTCAGACAAGATTAACCGCTTTAGTATGAATAAGAGCGTGGAGTTTATCGTAGCCTATGTGCGTGATGGGCATTCCACAGAAATCCTGTATAATGCAGAGACATTGGACGAGTTGACAGAGCATGGATTTGACATCGTGGAAGAGCAGACCTATTATCGCAGCTTTGAAAAGCAGGGAAAGCTGCGGGTAGTTCCCGGTACTTTAAAGGTGGCAGAGTATACGATTTTTATGATTTATCTGGTGAATGAAGAGGGCAATATTGTGTATTGCTTCCAGCCAATGGGAGATTATGATAATTTGTATTCTTTCAAAGGAATGTCTTGTAAGGATATGGATGGGGATGGCATGAAGGATTTAGTAGTGCTTACCAGATATAATGGTGTGGATGAAAATGGAGAACGAGTGATTTATCCGAAGTGTGATATTTATTATCAGAGAACCAGTGGCTTTGATGTGGATGAAGATTTCCACAATTACTATAGCTATGGAGAAGAGGACACGATGGAGATTATGGTGGCAAAAATACGTGAATACTGGGGATGGGAAGTAGCAAATGATTAAGATTTTGATTGTAGATGATGAAAAACCTATTTGTGATTTAATAGATATTAATTTGACGGCAGCTGGTTATGATTGCAGAGCCGTGCAGGATGGTCTGGAGGCATTGGACCTTATTGAGGCTGAGCAGTTTGATTTGATTCTTTTAGATATTATGCTCCCGGGAGCAGATGGCTACGATATTATGGAATATATCAGACCGCTGAAGATTCCGGTAATCTTCATTACTGCAAAGCACGAGGTCAAAGACCGCGTGAAGGGTCTGAAATTGGGAGCCGAGGATTATCTGGTGAAGCCTTTTGATGTGGTAGAGCTGGTGGCCAGAGTAGAGGTGGTGCTTCGCAGATATCACAAGACCCAGAGGCTTTTAAAGGCTGGAGATGTGGTGGTGGATGTGGAAGCTCGAACCGTTACTAAAGCCGGAAAGCCGATAGTTCTCACCAATAAGGAATATGGACTTTTGGTATTGTTTATCCGAAATAAAAATATTGCGCTCTTTCGAGAAAAGCTGTATGAAAAGGTGTGGGATGATGAATATCTGGCAGATAGCCGTACTTTGGATTTACATGTGCAGAGGCTTCGCAGAAAAATGAACTGGGAAGATAAGCTGGTGGCGGTATACAAGGTTGGTTATCGTCTGGAAATTGCAGATTAAGCAGGAGAAGAGCTTTATGAAATTTTCCTATAAGATACTTTTATGTACCATAATTATCATGGCAGCGGCATTTGGTTTTAGCGGTTTTTATTTTGTGAATTTCGTTTTTGAGACCTCCATGGAGCGTGAAGTGGATCAGGGCATGGACGAGAGCAGTATTTTACAGTTTGCATTTGAGACCGCGGCACTGAATATTCCTTCTAAGTACAACATTCTGCAGGATGCGGCAGTTTCTCAGATTGGTGCACAGCTGGAACGCGGCGGTCAGGGAAGGGAAAGGCTGATACGCTTTTCCGATGAAGAAGGAGAGACCTTATTTGTCAGTGAAGGCTTTACAGAGGACAGCTCGCTTCTTCAAAGTGTAGGAGACGAAGCTATTGTTTATCAGATTATACAGCTGGGGTCTCGATATTATGTGCATACGGCCATGGAAGTGCAGGTATTGAACCGGACGCTGTTTTTGGAGACTATGCGTGATGTAACCAGTGTATTTACAGAGCGTGCCCTTGGTTTTGATATGTATCGGAAGGTGACGCTTCTCATGTTAGGGGGAAGCTGTGCTGTGATGTTTTTCCTAAGTGTCTGGCTGACCAGACCCATCAGGCTTCTTACCCGCGCAACCAAGAAGATGGCAGAGGGCGATTATGAATATCGTGCCAAGAAAATTAGTAATGATGAGCTGGGTAAGCTGACGAAGGACTTCAACCAGATGGCTGGTGCGCTGGAAGAGAATGTCAATAAGTTAAAGCAGGAAATCCGTGCAAGAGAAGAATTTATTGGTGCCTTTGCCCACGAGCTGAAAACCCCTCTTACTGCCATTATCGGCTATGCAGATTTGCTTCGTTCCAGAAAGCTGGATGAGGAAAAGCATTTTCTTTCTGCAAATTACATTTATACTGAGGGAAAAAGACTGGAAACCATGTCCTTCAGACTTCTGGATATTATTGTTACCAAACGAGGAACCGTGAATCCTCAGGAGGTGACTGCCGGAGAGGTATTTTCCTATGTGCAGGATGCATTTGCGGAGCATACCGGACAGAAGCTTGTCTATGAGTTTCAGGATGGAAAGATTTATGGTGAAATGGATTTGATTAAGTCAGTTCTGCTTAATCTGGTAGACAATGCCTGCAAAGCATCGGGGGATGATACCACGATTGAAGTGCTGGGCGTAAAGCAGCCGGGCGGTTACCTGATAAAGGTAAGGGATTATGGTGTGGGAATTCCCAAAGAAGAGCAGGAGCGTATCACGGAGGCCTTTTATATGGTGGACAAATCCCGTTCCAGAAGTCGCAATGGTGCAGGACTTGGACTTGCTTTATGTGTGGAGATTTTACGATTACATGGTAGTGAGCTGTGTATTGACAGTGAGCTCGGTAAGGGGACTACCATGAGCTTTTTACTTCCGGGAAAACAGGAGGGTACAGATGAAAAAAATAATCATTAGTTTACTGGCTGTTGTTTTTGCGGGCGCAGTAGTCTGGGTCAGTGTATGGGGACCGGAGGAGCTATCTAAATATGCAGACAAAGCCATTATCGGTGTAGTACATGAGGAAAATGCAGAGGGAGGTAGTGAGGGCTACCGCTATCTTCTCAGCATTAATGAAAAAGTATATATTTTGTCTAAGGCATTGGGAAGTCAACAGGTGCAGGAAAGTGAGCTCAGTGCCAAGACTAAGAATATCACCAATGTAATGGAATATCAGGAACTGGCAGGGAGCTACGCTTTCTTGGAGAGCCAGAACGATTCCGGCGGTAACCGAATTGATGAGTCGCAGGGATATGAAGCTGCCAATCAGGGGCTCAAGGATTTGCAGGAGATGGGAATCTTACCGGAGTCGGTGAAGGAAATCAAGGAAGGAGCTTATGATGTAGTTTTGTATTCTGCCATTGATGTATTAGAGCCCCGAAATAAGGTACTTGTATGGAAGCTGAGTCTTTCTACCAATCTGCAGAATGCGGACAAAAAGAACCGTCTGCTGGATGCTTATATAGACGCAGATACCGGGAAGGTATATGAGTTCTATGCTCGTACTACGCAGCAGTGGGAGGACATTGATACCGATGAGATTGCCCAGAAGTGGAGCGAGTACATGGGACTGGAAAAGCCTACGGAATATGAGAATTCTAACCCTCTTTCCGAGACGACCCCATACTTTAAGCAGTATACGTTTAAGGGGATGGAGGAGTCAAATACTATCATGACCATAGGCTTCTACGAAGGTATTAATGAGCTGTATCTGAAGATTTCCAAATGATGCTTTTTTGATGCAAATAATATGCCCTTTTGATGTGAATAATATGAGAATTTGACGGAGTCTCTGTGTAAACTGTGATTAACAGTTATGCAGAGACTTCTTTTTGCATAAGATACATAAGAAAGAGGGTAAGAGATGTACGCTTCAAGCTATTATATGCCAGGTAAGATTGAATATTATAAAAAGAAGAGAAAAAGAAATATCTGGGTATTGCCCGTGTTTTTATGCACATTTTTAGTACTGGGGGCAGTGTTTGTACTGCTGGGATACTATGCAGCAAAGGAACGTATTTTACTGGTGATGGCAGAAGAAACCACGGGTGAAACAGCATTGCAGGAAGGCCTTCTTGCGCAGTCCGGGAGTCAGGGAGATTTGCCGCCGGAGAAGCTTCCAGAGCTTTTCCCTAAGGAAACAGCAGAGCCTGCGCCTGTGCCTACAGTAAGTCCTGAGCCTGTCGTGACTCCAGAAAGCCCGCCAAGTCCCACGCCGGATTTGGGACCGGAGCCTGAAGAAAATCTACAGCTTAGTGAAGAGTTGGAGAAGACAAAGACCATGTACCTTACCTTTGATGATGGTCCATCCGCAGAGTATACCGATACTATTTTGGATGTGCTCGCAAAGTATGATATTAAGGCTACGTTTTTTCTGGTGGGGGAAAATGTAGAGAAACGCCCGGAGGTAGCAAAGAGAATCGCAGAGGAAGGGCACACCATAGGAATTCACTGTTATTCCCATGCCTATGATGATATTTATGACAGCGTGGACAGTTATGTAGAGGATTTTGAAAAGGCCTATCAGGTAATCTATGAGACTACCGGTGTGGAGGTGAAGATTTTCCGCTTTCCAGGGGGAAGTGTCAATGCATATAATAAAAAAATATGTAAAGATATTATTGCAGAAATGACGGAGCGCGGATATACATACTTCGATTGGAATGCCAGCTTGGAGGATGCGGTAAAGAAGACTACGCCGGAGGAACTGGTGAAGAATGCCAAAGATACAGCAATGGATAGGGAGAGAGTTATTCTGCTGGCTCATGATACTATTTATAATACATCACTTTGTATTGAGGATATTATCTTACAGTTTCCAGAATACAAGATGGAGCCTTTGACAGAGGAGGTGGTACCGATACGGTTCCGTCTGAATTAAAGAAAAAGGAAAATTTTTAAGTTTTCATAAAAAACTTGAAGATTTTCCTTTTTTTGTTACGTTTATATAAGTGAAAGCTTTCAAAAGAGGAAAGGAGGGTGGATGAAATGAATTCCAAGGAGCGTTTCGTGTCCTGGATGGAGAGTTACGAGAATCTGGTGTTCTCTATTTGCTATCGGATGACGCAGGATTATTTTGCGGCACAGGACATTACTCAGGAAACCTTTTTATCTGCTTTCCGACATGCTTCGGATTTTGATGGCGCAAATGAAAAAGCCTGGATTTGCAGGATTGCTTCTAATAAGTGCGTGGACTATTTAAGAAATGCAGGAAGGCGACAGATTCCTACCGAGGATGAAAAGATGCCGGAGACCGTTTCTTACATAGGAAGACCAGAAGAGGAAACGCTGGAGAGTGAGGTGCGCAGGCAGCTTTTAGAGGCTTGTCGAAGCTTAAATCCACCTTATGACCGGGTGGCAGAGGATTATTTTTATCTGGAAAAGAAGGCAGAGACCATCGCCAGAGAGCAGGAGCAAAACATAAAAACCATTCAAACCAGGATCTACCGGGCAAGGAACATGCTCCGGGAAATCTACCGGAAGAAAAACTTAGATGGGAGGATAACATGACAGAGCAGACGATGAATTACCTGACAGATGATGAATTGGAAAAGTTAATTAATGATGTTGAAATGCATGAGTTGCTACAGTGCCCATCCCATGTAAGGCAGGAGGTACTTGAGAAAACCCAGGTGTCGTTGTGGAAAAAGAAGCTGCAGTTTTATATCTACAGCGTTAAGGTATGTGCGGCAGCGGCAGCGGCGATAGTGATTCTGTTTACCCTTCCCGTAGAGCCACAGATACCGGTTATGGTGGAGTCACCATCGTCAGAAGAGCAGTTTTCTTTTACGGAAGAGTTAAGTAAGCGAACCAATTCTATTTGCGAGAGCTTAAATGCATTTTCGGATATGTTGATTTTAAAAGAAAGAACGGAGGAAGATAGAAATGAAGAAGAAAAAAAGTAGGTTTTGGAGTTTTTGGTTATCCTTTATCCCGGGATGTGTAGAGATGTATATGGGATTTTTTAAGCGTGGAATCAGTATGTTTGCATTGTTTGTGGGTATTATTACAGTGTCCACTTTCCTGAATATCGGAGAGCTGATGCTTTTTGACCTGGTAGTGTGGGTATATGCTTTTTTCTCTGCCAGAAATCTGGTGCATTTGGAGGATATTGAGATTGCCATGCTACAGGATGATTATCTGTTCCATTTAGATGGAATGGGTGGTTTAGGAAGTAAGCTGGCAGACAAGTACCGTAGTTTAGTAGCTGTGCTGCTGATTCTCTTTGGCTCTATCATGCTTCTTCGTGTAATTATCAATATGTTCCGAAACGTGCTTCCAGACATTGTACTGGATTGGATGCGGAGCGTGTCCTATTATCTGCCACAGCTTGTGATTGGTGTGGGAATCGTTGCTCTTGGTATGTGGCTTATCAGAGGCAAAAAGCAGGAGCTTTTGGAGGAACACAATGGATAATACAAAGTATGTACACAGAGTAGGAACGGTTACTTTTGGGTGTTGTCTGATACTTTTTGGAGTGCTGTTTCTGAGTCGGCTTTTTATACCGGTATTTTCGATAGAGTTTGTATTTCGTCTTTGGCCATGTATGTTCATCATTTTGGGAATTGAACTTCTCCTTGCCAATGCCGGGAAGAATACAGAGTTTGTTTATGATAAAACAGCGATTTTTCTGATGATCGTATTGTTTGTTTTTGCAATGTGTCTGGCATGGTGTGAGATGCTGATAGAACAGGGGTACCTGTATTTATATTAGTTATTTTCGAAACAGGGTCTTGGGAATCCAATATGGTTCCCAGACCCTGTTTTAATATATTAGAAGAATGTCTAATGTGTGATATTGACAGAAATCTAATAAGAAGATATAATGCTGACAAAGTGTTAGAGATGTATCTAACACTATATTAGAAATAAGTAAAAGGAGAAGAACAATGGAAAAAGAGAAGAGAGAAATTGGGTATAAGGATATATTTTCGCAGAAAGAGTATTTGAAGCTGATTTTAGCGAGTTTGATTTCCAGATTTGGGGATTCCGTGGATGCTATGGCATTTACCTGGCTAGTGTATCAGGTGACAGGCAGTGCAGCATGGTCTGCCATTGTATTTGCGGTAAATCAGTTGCCAGAGATTTTGGTGCAGCCCTTTGCCGGAGCGTTGGTGGAAGGGCTGAATAAAAAAATATTGATGATTACCACGCATCTGATTCGGGGTGTGATAGTTGCAGCACTTGCGTTTCTTACGTTGGCGGATATGGTTACCCCGATGATTTTGGTGCTGTTTACCTTTCTGATTACTACCGTGGAAGCCTTCTGCCTTCCGGCGGGGATGGCGATTGTGCCGAAGCTTCTGACGGAGGAGTATTATGAGTTTGGAACTTCCTTGAAGGCCACATTGAGCTCTGTTGTGGAGCTTATCGGAATCGCGCTGGGGGGTGTGATTATTGGTGTCTTTGGGATTTATACAGCTATCTTTATTGATGCAGCTACCTTCTTTGGCGCCGCCATTATTCTCAGCTTTATGAAGGTTCAGGAGGGAAATCTACACAAAGGGAAAGTGGACGGAGCTGCATATTTCAAAACCTTGAAGGATGGAATTGCATATGTGAAAAAAGAGCCAGTCATTCTCAATTTCTGCCTAATGGCAGTAGTGCTAAATGCCCTTGTAGTTCCTTTCAATTCGCTGCAGGGACCTATTGTCAGCCAGCTTTTGGGGCAGGATGCAGAGTTCTTAAGCGTACTTGGAATTGCTATGGTTCTTGCTACCGGACTTGGTTCTGCGGTATTTCCTTTTCTGAGCAAGAAGATATCCGTGAGAGGGATGCTTGTATGCAGCGGACTAGGTATCGGAGGCGGCCTGTTTGTACTCACTTTGGGAAGCCTTTGCAGGGATAAAATATATTTGATTTATGAGATTACCATAGTATCTTCCCTCTTTATTGGTATGGGTGCAGGTATCCTTACAAGTGTGCTGAATGTGCAGTTTATGAAGGCGGTGAGCAAGGAATATCTGGCCCGGGCAGGATCTATTTTTAATGCGGTTGCATCTGCAGCTGTGCCGTTGACCTCATTTGTTATCAGTTTCATTGCAGTGTATTTTTCTGTCGAAGAAATTTTGGTGGTATGTGCCATTTTCTGTGTTATAATATTTGCATACATAGGAATCAGAAAGGTACGTTTTGAATAAACATGAACAAGCAATTCTTTGTGGGTAAGGTAGATTATGTGGCAGAGGCCATGCGGCTTTTGATTCATACAGGTGCCGGGCAGTCGTATGGAGAACTGAAAAATAATTTTTTGAAGAGCCGGAATATTCAGTCGGAGGCCTTTGAAGAGAAGTTCCGCATTTTGACAGAGCTCGAAAAGAGAATGATAAAGAAGCTGAAAGGTCAGGAAGAGGAGCTGCATTTTTATTTCTCCAGACCATGGGAAGATGGTAAGAATGCAGGAGGTCTGGCTGTGCTATGGGAGGATTTTGAGAAGGAACCCTATGAGTCGTTAGCCCATTATTGGCAGGATCTGGATGCACTTTCGGAAGAAGAATGCTGCAAGCGTTTTTCAAAGCTTCTGCACTGTTACGTATCTGTGATTGAGGATGAGTCGACCTTTCTTTCCCATGATAATAAGATGGATGTGATTCTGCAAATTATGGATATGGGGATTGCGGATGAGGAAAAGTGGAAGCTGCAACAGATTTTCTTAAAGCCTAAGGAGCATAGGGAGAAGGTGTTTGCCCTTCTGGAAGCTGCGCTGGAGGTGCTGAAGGAATACTCTGCGGAGCTGGATCGGTTTGCAGCAGAGTTTGCAGTATATTGGGAGCATAAGCTACAGAATATCAGTATTTTGGATTATCTGAAGGAACAGACAGGCTTTGATTTGGAGGAGAATCCATTGGGCTGCGGAATGCGCCCCAATATCATAATGCCTAGTTCTATTATGGTTTTTGCAAAGTGTGAAAAGGACAGTACATTGTCTACTCCTTATCTGTTTACCACCGGGATTTTATTCGATGATGATTTTATTATTAGCTTTACGGGAGAGGATACCTGTAAAAAGCAGGAATACGCCATGAAGGTTTTAAAGATGCTCAGCGATAGCAGTAAATTTGAAATCCTGTCCTACATTAAGGATAAGAGTGCCTATGGAAGCCAGCTGGCGAAGCATCTGGGGCTTACCACAGCTACCATTTCCCACCATATGAGTGCGCTGCTTTCCGTGGGACTGGTAACTATGGAAACAAAGGAATCCAAGGTTTATTACAAGGGCAACACTACGGCCATTGCAGAAGTGCTGGAGTACTGTAAACAGGTGCTTGCTCAGTAGCTGTATGCAGTAGTATAATAGTACTATGTACATTGGAAGGAGACCAGAGAGATGGCAAAGAATTTTGACTTAGATGATTTGAAGGATGTTGATGTAAAGGGACTTGTGAAGGGCTTAAATGAGGGCGTGGATAAGCTGGATGACGCTTTGGATAAGGCGGGTGCAAAAGTTGACTTAGATAAGGTTGACAAGGCACTTGACAAGGCTGAGGAGCTTGTGGATAAGTTGGATGCCGATAAGCTGGGTGATGTTTTGGATATGTTTAAGAAGGAAAAATGAGTTCTATGTGCAGTGTTCCCGCCAAACAGGCGGGAATTTTTTGTTATGGCGACAAGGAAAATGGACATCGTGCTTGCACGAACGAACATTTGACGACTGCTAATCAGAGCGAGATTCGCAAAGCGCATCTCGTCTCTGGGGTGTTGAGGTATAAAAATCTCACATTTGGTGTTGAAATCTTTGGAATGATGAAAGCTCCCTTGCCCTAAATTGCAAGGTGTGACATACTACGAATAACGAAAAGAAAATACTCGCAGGAGGTACATATGGAACAGAGCAGATTTAGTTTTCCGGTGGATTTAAAGCAAATTCATATTACGGATGAATTCTGGCATAGAGAGCAGGAGCTGGTGCGTAAGGAGGTGATTCCTTACCAGTGGGAGGCATTGAATGACCGCATTCCAGATGCGGCACCCAGCTATTGTATGCGTAACTTTAAGGTGGCAGGCAATATGATGAAGGAGAAGTCAGCAAAGGGCAGCAGTTATGTGGCACCTACCTATACCTTCCGTGGCTTCGAGGCACTTCCAGAGGATAAGAACAATCCGGACCCGGATAAGTTCTACGGATTCGTATTTCAGGATACCGATTTCTCTAAGTGGATTGAGGCGGTGGGATATTCCTTAACCCAGCATCCTGACGAGGAGCTTGAGAAAATCGCTGACGGAGCCATTGATATCGTATGTGCAGCGCAGCTGGAAAACGGTTATTTGGATACTTATTACATCATCAATGGTATGGACAGAGCCTTTACCAATCTTCGCGACCACCATGAACTGTATTGTCTGGGGCACTTGATTGAAGGTGCGGTGGCTTATTATCAGGCAACCGGCAAGGATAAGCTTTTGAAGGCAGCTATGCGCTTTGCAGATTACTGTGCTGAGGTATTCGGACCGGGCGAGAAGCAGTGCAAGGGATATCCGGGACACGAAATCGCAGAAATGGCATTGGTGCGTCTCTATGAAGTGACCGGAGATAAAAAGTATCTGGATTTATCCAAGTTCTTCATTGATGTACGTGGAACAAAGCCATTTTATTTTGATATCGAGGACGAAGAGAGAGCAAACTATGAAGGCAGAAAGTATCATAAGCCCGGTGATGAAGGCAACTGGTTTGTAAGAAACCGTTATTGGTATCATCAGGCACATAAGCCGGTGCGTGAGCAGTCGGAGGCAGTTGGTCATGCAGTGCGTGGCGTATATCTGTACAGTGGTATGGCAGATGTAGCGAGAGTTTGCGGTGATGAAGAATTGTATGCGGCATGTGAGCGTATCTGGGACAATATTGTAAACGAGAAATTATATATCACCGGTGGTATCGGTGCTTCTCACATGGGAGAGTCCTTCTCCTACCCATATGATTTGCCTAATGATATGGCTTATTCGGAGACTTGTGCAGCCATCGGACTGGTGTTCTTTGCACGCAGAATGTTGCAGATTAGAGCAGATAGAAAATATAGTGATGTGATGGAGCAGGCACTTTATAATACGGTTCTCAGTGGGATGGCACTGGACGGAAAGAGCTTCTTCTATGTGAATCCTTTAGAGGTATGGGAAGAAGGCTGGGATCGTGACGAGCGTAAGCTTCATGTGAAGGGCGTACGCCAGAAATGGTTTGGCTGTGCATGCTGTCCTCCGAACATTGCACGTACCGTAAGCAGCGTAGCAAGCTATACATATACGGAAAGCGAAGACACCCTTTATACACACCTTTATATGGGCAGTGAGCTGACCAAGAAGGTGGGGGACAAGGAAGTGGATGTGAAGGTAGAAACTGCTCTTCCATGGAACGGTAATGTATCTGTAAAGCTTCATGGAGAAGGTGTGGAAATGACGATGGCACTTCGCATTCCGGCATGGTCCAAGAATGCACAGATTACCTATACCTGTCAGGGAGAGAAGGTAAATGTAAGTGTTGTAAATGACCAGCTTACCGGCGGTGTGGCAGGCATAAGCTATAAGGACGGCTATCTTTATATCCCCGGATGCTGGCAGGAGGATGAGATTCATCTTACCTTTGATATGCCGGTACATGTATACAAAGCAAATAACAAGGTTCGTGAGAATATCGGCAAGGTTGCAGTGACCCGTGGACCGATTACCTACTGCTTGGAAGAGTGTGATAACGGTAAGGATTTACACCTCCGTAAGCTGGATGTAGCAGCATATAAAGAGAAGGGAGCGTCCTTAGCTGAAAGTACGGAGCTTGGTCACAAGATTGTGACTTTGGAGATTCCTGGTAAAAAGGTAGTAAAGGACGGGGCAGAGCTTTATGAAGAGGCCTGTGCTGAAAAAGAAGAAGAAACCACTTTAAAATTTGTACCATATTATGTATGGAATAACCGTGGCGTAGGTGAAATGACCGTGTGGGTTCGTGTATAAGGGAAGTAAGAAGGCAATCGCATTGCGGTTGCTTTCTTGTTGTTATGGCGACGAGGAAAAATGGCTCTGGGAAAGTGTTTTTAGAAAAAATAGGCATGTTTTTGTTCGAATTAGGGTACAGAGAGATTTTTTATTGATTTGGAGCCATTGTGGAGGGAATTCTTGTCTGGTGTATGATGTGTAAAGAGAAAAGACTTTATAACAACAAAAAGCTATCGGGAAACCGATAGCTTTTTTTGGCCACAACTCTAGTAAGCATCATATCATAATCTGAAATTAAAGTCTAGTAATATTTTGCATTTCTTGTATACTAATCTTACTGTAAAGAAAAGTCAAAAGGGAGGTAGTGCAGCATGGAGATGCAAAGGGAACAGGCACAGTTTGAATATTGCAAGGGAATTATTCAAAATAATATAAGCAAGTATGAGGCGGAATATGAGCTTCGCCATCAGCAGGTACAGGAATTTCATAAGCAGTTAAACAGTGGGGATGAAGGTGCATACAATCAACTGATGACCGCAGCCAGCTTGGAAGAACATGCTTATAAATCCATGAAAAAGAATGAAGCCGCCCTTTTGAAGCCCTATTTTGGGCGAGTGGATTATGTGGATCATTCCACAGAGAAGGAAGAACAGATTTATATCGGCAAAAACGGCGTGTTTAAGAATAAGACGGATGTTTTGATTGCAGACTGGCGTGCACCTATTTCCGGTGTATATTATGAAAATGAGCTTGGTGAGGGCGAGTACGGACTTCCCGATGAAAAGCCTATCCAGATAAACCTGCAATTAAAGCGCACCTATGATATTGAGGATGGTGTACTTAAAGGGTATTATGACAGCGATGTGGCTTCCAATGATGAACTTTTAGTCCAATACCTTTCCCGCAACAAAAACGAAGTTCTGGGAGAAATCATAGCTACCATCCAGAAGGAACAGAATGAAATCATCAGAGAATCCCCCTTTGCCAATATCATAGTGCAGGGTGTGGCGGGAAGTGGTAAGACTACCGTGGCAATGCATCGTATTTCCTACCTTTTGTACAATTACAAGCATCGATTTGAGTCCAACGAGTTTTGCATTGTGGGTAGTAATGACTTGCTCTTAAATTATATTACCAGTGGTCTTCCCGAACTGGATGTCCCCAATATTAAGCACCTCCGTATGGATCAGCTGTTTGCAAGGCTTTGTGAAAAGGACTGGCTGAAGAAGAATAAAATCATTGAGCAGGATGATACGGCGATGCATAGATGCACCATTGATTTTATGCAGCAGTTAGAGCTATATCTGATGTATAAAAGAGAGGAATATGTGGATGTCAGTGCCTTAAGGGATCGGCGTCTGGGAGTGATTCTTTCGGAGAGTAATAATACTACGCTGCTTAGGGAAAATCCTGCTAAGAGCATCAATGCCCTGCTGACTATGCTGGATGACCGTGTAAAGAACCGAATTAAGTTTCTGATGAGTGGACAGGACAGGGATAAAATTAATGCCATGCTGAAGGAGTATGCAGGCTATTATAAGGATAAGAAACCTAAAGCCTCTATTTATCAGTTTTACAGTGAGTTTTTGGATGCATGGGGAAGGCAGAAGGGGATTTCAATGACGGAGCATCTGGCGCATGTGCAGTCCGGGGAACTTGATGTATATGATGTGGCAGCACTGGCTCTGATTCATTATAGAGTTACCCAGAAGGAGCCCAATCAGGAGTTTGGTCTTGTATTCTTAGATGAGGCACAGGATTTCGGTATTGGAATCTATTATGTACTGAAAAAGATTCTGCCGGATACCTATTTTACTATTATGGGTGACGTGTCACAGAATATAAATTATTACACGGGCTTGAATGATTGGTATGAGCTGCAGAAGCTGTTTCTTACCGGAGATAAGGATCGGTTTAAGCTTCTTCAAAAGAGCTATCGTAATACCATCGAAATTTCAGAGTTTGCCGGAACTATTCTGGATAAGGCATCCTTCGGAATGTATAAAATCCAGCCGGTAATTCGTCACGGGGAGCCAGTTTCTGAGAAAAATTTCTGGAGCGAAGTGGAAATGGCAGAGTATACCAGGAAGCTGATTGAGACAATCAGAGAAAAGGGATACCAGACCACAGCTGTCATTTGCAAGAATGAGGTGGAAGCGAAAAAGGCCAGACTTCTTTTGCGGGAGTACACTCCTATTGTGGATGGTAGTGACGATAATTTCTCTACAGGAACCATGGTTTTACCCATTCGTCTGGTAAAGGGTCTGGAGTTTGATACAGTCATTTTGTGGAATCCAGATTTGAAGCATGGAATAGAAAAGCCGGAAACCGCAAAACTACTATATGTGGCAGCAACCAG
>F42_Fallow_Deer__coassemble_367_pt1 | contig 22408 bp, 16 predicted proteins | sample F42_Fallow_Deer__metabat2_low_PE_003 | metagenome-assembled genome bin F42_Fallow_Deer
TTTGAAAAAGAGTAAAAAAATAAGAGCATTTACATACAAACTCATCATGGTTTCCTCCTTTTTTACCATGATTGCGTCTGGAATCTTCGGCAGGGAGGCACTTGCAAATCTGGTAAAAGAAGGCCCGGGAACCCTTACTGGCGATGTATATTATCTCACGGAAATGCGTGAGCTGATGGCCGATTTATTTCAAAACTACATGATTGCCCATGTGGGTATTGCTGATGATACTGGTTATCCATTGACCGATGAAAATGCAGAGCGTTACGAACTGGAGTGCCACGATAACTTTAATGATATTATGAGAAGTACCAGCAATGAGGTGCTTTACCAATATCAAGTACTCCATCCCAATAATGACAAAAAGGTTACTGCCCAGGAGGGTAATATCGATTTTCCACTTTATTCCGAGAATGACGGACACCTTCTGGAAACCGACAACTTCCGTATGACCGTATATTGGGATGGCCCGCTGGGACAGCTTCGCTTCTTTGACAAGGTTTACTCCATTCCCAGCCCGGATAAGGACTACCTGACCGTTACGAACTACAGCCCTATATGGAGCGAAGCAGCTGATGTACGCTTTATCATGGGATATGACGAGTCCAGAAGATACAATTACCGCATTCATAGCGATATGATTGCACTGGCCGAGGGCTACCGCCGGATACTCGTTCTCTTTTTTGCATCGGCGGCAATATTTGTGGTTTCCGGAATTTTCTCACTGTTTTCTATGCGAAAATTTGCTGTTGCACGTTCTGAATACAGCGCATTTTGCAAGAGAATCACATTAGAGATTAAGCTGGCACTATTGGCTCTAGCTGCATTCTTATGGCTATCTCTGGACTTAAATTATACCTTTGCAGATTTGGAGTACCGATTGACGGTTTATCCAGCCCTATGGCTATACTATCCCCTTAGTATGCTCCTATATCTTTTATGGCTGGATATCCGTACCAATGGAATGACCTTTTTGACAGAAAGTATGATCTATAAAATTGGCATTGTTTTGAAAAATTGGAACACCACCGTTCCTTGGAAAAGAAAGATGCAGCGAATCTGTGTTGTTCTTTTCTTCAGTATTGTGGCTACCTGTATTTCTCTGTTCGTCATGCTGTACTTCAGCTTCATAAACGGACCGATGCTTGTGCTACTGATATTCCTTTGCCTGTTGCTACTGTGTCAGTTCTTATCCTTGTCAAAACTATATCACTTCATACAAGACGCTAATATCGTCTTTAATAAGCTAAGTCAATTAAGCCAGGGTATGAAAACAGATGATAAACAGTTAAGCAAAAAGACCCTTCTGGCAGCCTCTGCACTGGACGTGGAGGACTTGGAGTCTGGTATTGCAAAAGCTGTGGAGCAGGAAAACAAATCCAACCGCATGCGTGTGGAGCTAATTACTAACGTATCCCACGATTTGAAGACCCCGCTCACATCCATCATCAACTATGCCGACCTACTCAGCGAGGAGCATCTGGAGGCTCCTGCCGGCGAATATGTAGAGGCACTCCGCAGCAAGGCCTACCGCCTGAAAAAAATGGTACAGGATGTATTTGAGCTTTCCAAGGCAACCACCGGCACTCTCCCGGTGGAAAATAACAAGCTGGATTTAGCCAAGCTGGTAAAGCAGACCCTTGCCGATATGGACGAGGAATTACAGAAAAGTACCTTACACTTTAAACTGAAAATATCCAATGAGCCGCTCTATATCATGGCGGACGGCGAAAAAATGTACCGCGTTTTCCAGAATCTCCTGGTAAATGCCATGCAATACTCCCTGCCCGGCTCCCGAGTACATATTCTGCTGGAGGAGCAGGATGGCTTTGCCATTACCAGAATGAAAAACGTGTCATTGGATGAAATGAATTTTGATCCGGAAGAAATCGTGGAACGATTTGTAAGAGCAGACTCCTCCCGCACCAAGGAAGGCAGCGGCCTTGGCTTATCCATTGTCCAGAGCTTCATACAGGCCTGCGGTGGGGAATTCTCCATAGACATTGACGCGGACCTGTTCACTGCTACCATACGTTTCCCTTTGATTTCCGATGAAGAAGGAAGCAGCGATGTTCAAACAACTGAAGAAATTTAATCTTTTCTCTGAGAGGGTCCTGGTTGTACTGGTCTCATTAGTGACCCTCTTTTTACAACTGATTTCCTTTGCCACCACATGGGATGGTGCAAAGGTATACTTGGATGGCGTATTTTCCTACGCCTCCCTACTGTTTGCTATTGCAATTCAGGCTACTGCTTATTTTTTTAGCAATTCTTTCCGCAAGAAGAGAAGTATTTTAAAGATTGCTGCGCTATTTCTGGCTATCTGCTGCTCTACTTATTACTCCTACATCGGAATCTACAATTCTGTAAATTCCCCACTTACCTATATGCAGGAGAGATATACCCAGATTAGTGATACCCTTACCAAACAGTACCACGAACAAATGGAGCTTCGGCTGGATTCCATACTCAGTGATGTTCTTGACACAATTACGCAGATTACAGCACAACATGAGATTCTTTGCACTGACTTAGCCCATGCAAATGCGTGTCTGGCAGAACTAAGCACTATCGAAAATAGTATTTCTACCGGTATGCGTGCTCCGAAGCAATCTGCCTATGAAGATTATGAGGATTATCTGGCTGCCTATAAGGCTTACATCAATGCCCAGTCCTCCGGTAATAATCTGGAACAATCCGTATCCAGAGATGGTATACTTGCCTCCTACGGCTTCTCTAATCTAGAAGAAATAAACCTGACACAAGGTGAATTGACAGGCAGACTGACTACCTTATACTCTGTATTAAGTATCAGTACTTCCGAAGAGCTTGGTGCAGCTCTCTCTACATTATCCATGCAGATTAATGATGTAATACACAATGGGGAGTTGGGCGTTCCTCCAGACAGCAGCTTTGTGAACCATCTCAATACCCTGCTTCAGGCTGCCTCCATGCTGGAGCTTCCCCAGTTCTCCGTTGCAGAAATAACAAGCACCTTAGAACATTGTGCTTCCCTCTCTTCTGCTCCGTTTATAACCTCCTATGAGCAATTGGCAGGAGACGCACCACAGCTAAAGGATGCCATGAACATCAAGGGGGCTCTGGATAGTGAGATCCTTTCCGCTCTTTTAAAGCTCAATACGCTTCTCCCTGAGAAGGAACAGATTTCTCCCTCAGAGGCAGCTTACGGAATTACTGATTTATATTTAATTCCCATTACAGCATTCATCGCAGAAGAAACCCGGATGACTTCCCTGTTTTGCCTGGGAATGGCAGGTCTGGTAGATGGTTTATCCGTCCTTTTTGCAATCTCTCTGCGTGGTAAGAAGCCGCTTTGGAATAAGCGTCTTTTGCCATCTGCCCCTATGGATGAGCGATATATTTCTCAAATATACGCCTCTCTTCCACCAGACGATACCTATACAAATGGTTTCCGTAGGTTTTTACAAAGCTTTGTTCCCAGTCCTCCAACGGAGCCCCAAGGCTACATGCTTCGGGCTCCATTGGAGGAGCTGTCACATTTTTCCCTACTGGCAGCCCTCTTATGTCAGATTAATCTGGCAAAAATCATTCAGGCAGATGCTTCCGATAAGCAATATCTTCTCCTCAAGGCCAGTTTTGTCTTCTGGGTAAATGATATGATTTATCAGGAACAACTGAAAATGGAGGCTTAATATGAACTATTTACTGATTCCTTTCTTTGTAATATTTATTACGATATTTCAAAAGCATTTAAAGAATTCTGTCAGTTACCAAAGAATACGCGAAAGCAATCTGGTCCTGTGGAGTATTACCTTGCTTTTTTCCCTTCTGGGTGGAATCATCAGCTACCAAATCTATCAATATGAGCTCATCGGCTCCTTCTCCATGGGTTTGACACTCATCATGATATTGTATTTGGTACTGACACTACTTTTTGTAGCAATCAGCCCCTCTGGATACCGCAAGCTGTTTCGGAAAAGGACCTGTTCCGAAGAAGAGCTATTGTATGCAGAATACCACTTCAATCATTCACTGGAAATGCTGCGAAGCTTCTTCCTGACATTATTACTTATTGTCCCCATATTATTCTTCGGGTACAAGTGTATGGAAACCAGATTCCACCAGCTGCTTCTGGAAGAAGCCTACTTGATTGGCGGCCTGTATTTCGTAGCATTTTGCATTCTATGCCCCATCTCCCTGCGCCAGAGTATTTATTGGCTACGCCAGCTGCAGAAGATACCGGAAAACTATGAATTAAATCTGCTCCAGAGAGACGAGCAGATTACAAGATATCATACCAAGAACCGAAAAATTTGACATAAAAAGGGGTGTTGCAAAAACTGAAACGCACACCTTGGGGAATACCTCCCCTGCGTTTGCACGGCTTAGAAAAAATGCGTGGTAATTTCCAAAGCTGCGCCTTGCGTTTGGGTTGTGTCTTTCCACGTGTTAGACGGGGCGACCTATCTGTCTCGCATAGGGCGGATTCACCAAGAAAAGTGAATGCCAGCCGTTTCTTTAGGATATGGTCTTGAGTATTTATAAGCTGTTCAAAACTGCTTACAAATACTCAAGACCATACCCTTAAAAGAAGGCTGACAATTAAAGCCATATGCAAGCGAATCCGCCTATTATGCGAACTGATAGGAGCCCCGTCTAACCTTGGAAAAACACAACAAATAAGGAAACGCAAGGGCAGGTTTGTGGAATTCCAGCATTTTTGAACAGCCGTGCAAACGCAGGGAGGGTATTCCCCAAGGCGTGCACTCCTTTTGAAACACTCTCTATTCCCCCGTGGCCTCCCGGTAGTCTTCTGTTCCTACATCGCTCCATGCCTGTCGGCCAGAGACTATGACTCTTCCCGTCTCCGTCTCCACTGCATACATATCCAGTATTTTAGTACTTTCGGTGCTTATGTTTCCTGCCTCATCCAGAGCGTAGTGCTCCTTGTATAATACAAACAGCTCACAGGCACCATTCTTAGAGGTTCTGTCGTAAACAAGAGTAAAGTGATCGTCTCCCCCGTTACCTAAATCAATGTATAGATTTCCCTTGGCGTTATATTTCAGTTCATAAGAATATCCCTGTGTCTTTAAGGCCTCCTCATAAATCAGCTGCGCCGCACTCTCTTCCTTAGAAATAGCACTTTCCGGCTTCTCCGCTGCTATCTCTTCACTTTTCTCCATCTCCGCACGCCATGCCTCTAAATATTTCTCATATTCTTTTTTCTCTGCAAGATCTTCCTTCGCATCTTCGTATTCCTCTCTGATTCGCGCTTCCACCAGCTCTGGATACTTATAATAATCCTCCTGTACCTTATCCCACTCGCTCAGTCTCCCGAAGGGCAGAAATCCAGTTAATCTTTCATCCCCTTCGCCCTGAAAAAAATCCAGCACTGCCCTATGTTCCTCAAAAAAATCGGTCTCAGCAGCCATCACATACTGCATCAGTAAGGAAGCATCCTCAGCCAAGGCGGTTATATCCGCTTCATCCTCAAGTATCAAATACATCCAGCCGATTTCGCCCTCTTCCTTCTGATATACATAATACTCTCTGGTGAGCCCCAGTGCCTCATAGGCTTCTTCAAAACACTTTTTCCACATTACCTCTACGTAATTATCTTCCAGCTCTGCACCGACCTGTTTCACAGCGATTTCTGTTGTCGCATAGGCAGCATCGTAAACCTTTCCATCCTCTTTCACCACAAAATCTCTATTGTACTTCTCTTCCAAGTATTCTGCCTTTATCTCCGCTGTAAACTGGCCAGGTGTCCGCAAAATACCTGCTACCGGCTGATAATATACATAATACACCGCTTCCAAGGGTGCGCCCTCATTCACCACCAGCAAGCTCCTTGTAAGGCGATATTCCTCCTGTACAGAGAAAAGTATCCATAACAAGCCAATAAAAGCCCAATACAGATACACTCCCAGCACCACAATTCCCAAAAGGACTTTTAGTCCCAGTTTTCTCTCTACTGCCTGACAAAGACAGGCTCCACCCCAAAGAATCAATAGCAGCGGCAAAATCACCACTATCAGCATCTTCCCGGACACATCCACCCACATCCGCAAGGAATAAGGCGTCGCCAGCAAAAGATAACTGCTGATTATATATATTACAGATATACATGCCACTGTTACGGTGGCTCGTTTTAAAATTTTCATCTTTAAAACTCTCCTCAAGCTATGATTGCTTTAATTTACCATACATATATTTTTTTCTTTTGAAGAGTTTCTAAAGATTTTCTTAGGAAATAAACACACTCATCTTTTTCTGTACAAATCCAATCACCGGTCCGATAAAGAACGCACAGGCAATGGTCACAATATTCAACGGTCCTCCAAGAAGGGCACCCACAATCATAAAGCTAAAATCCCAGATTCTACGCACAGATTTAAAAGAAAGCTTTTTCTGCTTACTATGAAGGATGAATGGGATTCCATCATAAGAGGACATTCCCAGACCGGCAGCCATATACGCAGCCGCACCAAAGATAAATACTACAAGCACCGGCACCAACAGAATATAGCATGCCATACGGTTGTCAAAGAAGCCCAAACCGCCCGGAAGCACCAGTCCCCATATCCAGGTAAAGAAATCCACCAGATATCCCAGTACAATCATATTTCCGATAGTACCGAAGCCAATCATACTTAAGTCATTGAAAATCACAAATATAAAAGTAATCAGATTGATAATCAGCTGTACCGTACCATAGCTCAGGGGAATATGCTTCTGCACGCCCAGCGTAAAGCACGAGCATGGGTCCGTTCCCAGATTCAGCTGAATGAGTAATGACAATCCAAGTGCCTGCAAACAAATCCCCACAATCATAAGAATCATTCTATTTTTATATTTCGCTGGTCTCTCAAATGGTTTTCCTGCCATACTTACTTCTCCTATGTATTATATTCTTTTAAACGTAAAAAACTATACCATGTTCCTTACACACTCTGCAAGAGTTTTACTTGCTTTTCCCCGGTGTTTATGCTACGTTCAGATTAATAATTGTGAAAGAGGTATTTATGAAGCATTTATCAGAAAAGAAATTATTTTTATTTGACATAGACGGCACCATCGCCGTAGGTGATACTCTTTTTGAAGGAAGCCGGGAGCTCCTTGACTACATTACTTCCATTGGCGGCAAGGCTTACTATATCACCAACAATTCCACTAAAAGCAACATGGATTATGTAACCAAGTTCAGAAATTCCTTTGGCCTAGATACTACTGAAGATTTATTTGTTACCTCCGGTTATATGACCATACAGTTCTTAAAAGAAAACTATTCCCATAAGAAAATATATGTCTTAGGTACAGGCTCCTTTATTGCAGAGCTCCGTAAGAATGGACTAAGCATCACCGAAAAATGCGAAGAAGATGTGGCCTGTGTAGTAGTTGCCTACGACAGTGAGCTTAACTACCAGAAGCTTATCGAGGCAAGCAAAATTCTCTCCACCATGGACGTTCCCTTCTACGGAACCAATCCAGATCTTTGCTGTCCTATCGACTTCGGCTTTATCCCGGACTGCGGTGCCATCTGCGAAATGATTACCCACGCCACCGGCAAGGCTCCAACCTACTTAGGTAAGCCAAATCCCGAAGTGGTATACCTTTGCCAGAAGGCCTCCGGCTTCCCCCCACAGGAAACTCTGGTTGTGGGTGACCGCCTTTACACAGACATCGCCTGTGGTATCAACGCCGGCGTAGATACCTGCATCCTTTTCACCGGAGAAGCTACTCCTGAGGATCTTAAGGACACCCCTTATTCACCTACCTATGCTTTCGAAAATGTCATAGAATTATTAAAAGCCTGCAAATCCTAGGATTTACAGGCTTAATCTTTTTATCAAGCATTCTTTTCGTGGCTCTTAACTGCAAAGTCCACACCGTTATCTTTCGGGTCATTCTCATCAAAGACATAGTCCTTGCCCGGAAGAATTGCATTTAAGATAATACCGGTAAGAGCACCCACTGCAAGACCGGATAAGCTGATGGTAATTCCACCGATAGAGAATGCAATGGCACCAGCCGCACTATAGTTGATACCGATAGAAAGAACCAGAATCAGAGCAGCAATGATAACGTTACGGCTCTTAGAAAAGTCTACCTGGGTCTCTACGATGTTACGAACACCCACTGCTGAAATCATACCATAAAGAACTAACGATACACCACCTACAGTTGCAGTAGGCATACATGCAATAATCGCCGCAAACTTCGGTGAGAAGGAGAATAAAATCGCAAATACTGCTGCAATACGGATTACCAGCGGGTCATACACCTTGGTCAAGGATAACACCCCCGTGTTTTCACCATAGGTGGTATTTGCAGGTGCTCCAAATAAGGAAGCAATCGTAGTTGCAAGACCGTCACCGGTTAACGAACGATGTAACCCCGGTTCTTTAAAGAAATTCATACCAACAGTAGAAGAAATCGCAGACATATCACCCACATGCTCTACAATGGTCGCAAGCGCGATTGGCATAATCGTAATGATGGATGTAATAATCTTGGACACATCCGGGTTCTTGAAAATATAGAAAACAGTGGACTCTAAGTGAATAGGGAGGCCCAGAAGGTCAGCCTCTGCAACTGCGGTAAAATCTACTTCACCCATCACTGCCGCTACAAGGTAGGAGCCGATTACACCGATAATAATAGGCACAACCTTAACCATTCCCTTACCCCAGATATTACATACCACTACAAGAGCAATCGCAATCACTGCAATAAACCAATTTGTGGCACAGTTATCAATTGCAGACTGTGACAGGGTAAGACCGATAGCAATGATGATAGGTCCCGTAACTATCGGCGGGAAAAACTGCATTACCTTACCGGTTCCAAATGCCTTAATAAATGCCGCCAAAATCAGATACACCAGACCTGCACAGGCTACACCGAGACAAGCATAGGGAAGCATCGCCTTATTTGGCTCACCATCAATCATAGGTGCGATAGCAAAGTAACCGCCCAGAAATGCAAAAGATGAGCCCAAGAAAGCCGGAACCTTACACTTTGTAATAAAGTGGAATAATAAGGTACCAAGACCTGCAAAAAGCAGTGTGGTGGACACATCCAGACCGGTCAGCATAGGTACAAGTACCGTTGCTCCGAACATTGCAAACATATGCTGAAGACCAAGCAGTAACATTTTCGGAATACCTAAGGCTTTCGCATCATAAATGCCGGATTCCCCCAAGGCAGTTTTCGTTGATTCACTCATGTAATATCCTCCTTATATATTATAAAAATCTAAAACCCTATCTATAATATTATTCTCGCAGACAAACAGCGTCAAGGAAAATCTATTGCATAGGTTTCCAAAATTAGCTATACTAAAATCAGTAATTTTTACGAAAGGTACAGGTAGTTTCACCATGAAAGAACAGTTATATACCATTCCTTTGAATGAAGCTGTGGATGCACAGGATGAATGTCCCTTTTGCTTCGTAGAGCGTGCTATTGAGCGTGACCTTCTGGACTTTTGCCTAGGCTCGGGAAGCTCCTACATGGAGGCAGATATCCGCGAAATGACCGATAAAGCCGGATTTTGTCGTCCACATTTCAAAAAGATGTTTGACTATGGCAATACTCTGGGAAATGCTTGGATTTTAAAGACTCATTACATGCGCATGATTGGAGAAATGCAGAGTCAATTTAAGTCTTTCACCCCAGGTAAGGTATCTCTGATGGAAAAGCTGAAAAAGAATACCGAAAGCAAAAACCCTATCGGTGTATGGATTGCAGAAAAGGAAGAATCCTGCTACATCTGTAATCACTTTAAAGAGACCTATGAACGATATCTGGATACCTTCTTCTACATGTACGGCAGGGACGATGACTTCCGCATGAAAATCAAAAATAGTAAAGGCTTCTGCCTTCCACACTTCGGCGACCTATGTAACATGGCCGATTTCAAACTGTCTGATAAGGAGAAGCGTGATTTCTATGAAGTGATGCTACCACTGATGGAAGACAATATGAAACGTCTGGCAGAAGATGTGGCATGGATGGTAGAGAAATTCGATTACAGGAACAAGGATGCTGATTGGAAAAATTCCAAAGATGCTATCCAGAGAGGTATGCAAAAGTTAAAAGGGGGCTATCCTGCTGATGACCCTTATAAAATGAATAAATAACCATTTGCCTGCAAATTGTCATAAAAAATCTGCACGTCCATTAGGACATGCAGATTTTTCTCATCATATCAACATATTCTACAATTTCATCATAAAGCATTTCCGGCTGGAAGGAAGAATCTACAAAACGCTGTGACATCAGCCCCTTCACGGTCAAATCCAGCATTTTACGCACCTTGATTCCATCCACCCCCGGATGCAATCCCTCAAAGTCCACACGGCTCCAAATAGTATCGTAAGCCTCCTCCAATGTCTGCTTCTTCTCATATATGGACATCAGTGCTTCGCTTACATCCTCTGTCTCTACACGGTTGATAAACATCTGCATATAAGGATAGCCTTTCATGGCGTTCATTCTGGCACATTCCACCTGCTTCATCAATTCAAACATATCGGTGGTACTTTCCTTCACCATAGTGCCCAGCTCCAGCATCATATAACGAACACTGTATTCGTAAATAAACTCATATACCCCCAGTTTATTCTCAAAATAGTGAAATAATAATCCCTTACTGATACCAGCTTCTTTCACAATATCATCGGTACTGGCGTGGCGATATCCACGGAGCGCAAACACCTTCAGTGCTGCATTAATCATCCGATCCTGCTTTTCCTTTTTTAAATCAAAAAACTTATCATTCATCTTCAAATCCCCTTATCACATTGTACTAATATAACATAATCTTTTATTTTTTGAAAGTTTTTCGTATATTCTCTTTCTTTTTTTGGAAAAACATAATATGATGGTACTAGGGTTAAAAAGTCATGTGTTTCATGCCTGCATGGAACAGCATGACTTTGGAACCCGCAAAACATGAGAAAGCAGGCCGATAAGGGCGGATTTCCAATGTTCTTAGGATTGTGGATACACAATCCGTATTATCAGCGATAGCTTTAAGGAGGATATAATTATGAAAAAATTGGGTAAGATTTTATTATTCGGTGCCGCTGTAGGAACGGCTGCCGCTGCTGCATACCACTATTTCCAGAAGCAGGAGAAGGAGGCCCCCAAGCCAGCCCCTGAGGCTGAAGATGAAGATTCTATCTCAAATGAGGAAGATTCCTATTTTGACGATGAAGACTTCGATAATGAATTGGACATCACCACATTACAGGAAGACGCTTTCGAGGGAGACCTTGATGACCCTACCCCGGACACAGATATCGAGGATATGGCATCCGTTACCCCTACCCCAAGCTTCTCTCCCCTCTCAGAAACCTTAATGCAGGAAGAAGATGTGGAAGAATTCTTCGATGAAGATTCTGACGACATTACTGAAGCGTAATCAAAAAGCATGGCTACGACAGCCATGCCTTTTTTAAACGCTCTATTCCTTGCTGTATTTCTGCATCGGAAAGTCCACCATATCCTAAGATGATTACCGTCTCACTTTCAGGCTCTTTCTGACTGACAAAAGCTCCAGACATACCATATACATTGACGCCCACTTCCTCAGCCTTCTGAATCAGCTCCTTTTCTGTAATCCTTCCTTTCCCTCTTAACAAAAGATGTAAGCCTGCATTCTCCCCAGAAATTACAAATTCCTCTTTAAATGGCTCCAGTTCCTCTAAAAGCAAATCGTGCTTTCCTCGATAGTGCTTACGCATCTTATTCAGATACCGCTCAAAATATCCTCCCTGGATAAACTCCTCTAAAATTTTCTGGTCAATACGAGACACTGTCGTAGAATAAAAGCCACACTCCTTCTTATACTTCCTAAGCAAGCTCCCCGGAAGCACCATGTAACTCACACGGATAGCCGGTGCAATTGCCTTGGAAAAGGTTCCCATATAAATGACCTTTCCGTGCTTATCCATAGCCTGCAGGGAAGGAATGGGCTTTCCTTTATATCGGAACTCACTATCGTAATCGTCCTCGATAATATATCTGTCCTCAGCTTTACCAGCCCATTTCAAAAGCTCACTGCGGCGACCTGCGCTCATTACTGTTCCGGTGGGATACTGACGTGACGGCATCACATACACAAGCTTCACATCCTCCGCAATCTGCTCCACCAGCATACCATTCTCATCCATTTCCACAATTTTCACCGGATATGCAAAGGACCTGAATATCTGATAAGCTCTCTTATAAGTGGGATTCTCCATAGCGGTGGGAATATGACGCCCCAATATTTTCTCCAAAAGCATAAGTAAATAATCATTTCCCGCACCCACTACAATCTGCTCCGGCGCACAATTTACCCCTCGGGAAGAATGCAGATAACGACAAATTGTCTCCCGCAAGGAATAATCTCCCTGCGCACTGCCACTGGAAAAGAGTCTGGAATTACTGTCACTTAAAATATTTTTATTTATTTTTTTCCACACACTAAATGGAAATTCCGACATGTCAATCGCAGTTGGTGAAAAATCTACCAGATACTCCTTTTTCTCCTCAACTGCCTTCTCAATCACTGCTATCTCCGCAGCCTGAGGCAGCTGATACAATTCTTCCAGCCGACATACAAAATATCCCTTATATGGCCTGGCCTCAATATAACCTTCCGATAATAGCTGCTCATACGCAAGCTCCACCGTACTTCTGGATATCTGTAAAAAATCAGCCAAAGAACGGGTTGAGGGAAGCCTCTCTCCGCAAAGAAGCTTCCCCTCTCTAATTTCCTGCCGTATATATTCATAAATTTGTTCATAAAGACATTTCGATATGTCACTGCGAAGAACAATATTTAAATCATACATGGCTATTTAGCCCCATTTCTTGCCTTTTCAGCAATTTTATCCTTTAAATCCCTAGCCTTATCCTTCATACGGCTGTTTGCAGCGTTAGAAGTAATAATCTTAGAGATCATCTTTAAGGATGACTCATAATCATTAATCTCATAAGCCAGAGCTGCAAGCAGATAATCTACTGTCCACTCATCCATACCTGCAATCGGTGTATTCTCAGAGCCTCTTGCATTTACAAAACCTTCATAAGCATTCTTTAAATACTCCTGCTCCTCTGCAGAAAGCTCTGCCTTTTTCTCCTCGGTCAGCTCACCTTTTTCTTGCAGATGCTCCTGATATCCGCGAAGAAGCCATGCTGATTTCAAGCAAATATATGCCTTTTCACTTGCCTTTGCATTCTTAACCACAGCACATGCTAAGGTCAGCTTATATCGCTCGATTGCCTCTTCATAGGAATAGGTCTCTCCAGTGTTTGGAGTAACCTTTACACGCATACAGATATTCTCTCTGATAGCCTTTGCCTGTGTGGGCATAATAGTAGGGAAATATCTGCTGAGTGCACTATAACCACAAGTACATTTAATTGCGTCATACTTAACTGCGTCAACACCCTCAAATCTCTGACGTAAATCTAAATCACTGGAAAGCAGCTTCGCCTTACTGTTCTTCATTACCTTTGCAGTAAATTTCGCTTCACATACCGGACATTCAATCGTCTTGTCAAAAATATAGTCCTTCTCTTCTAAAACAACTGGTGCAGCCTTCTCTACCACAACCTTCTTTTTTGCCTTGTCTTCTTTCTCAAATAACTTCGCACCGGTCAAATTGCCGAGTCCTAAGCTTTCTAATCCTGAAAAAATTCCTGCCATAATCCCACTTCTTTCTTTCGTTTAGTTTTTCGGTAACACAAATGAGCTCTTTAAGGAAACAATACGGTTAAATACCATTGCTCCCTCGGTAGAATCCTTAGCGTCTACACAGAAGAATCCCTGACGTACAAACTGGAAGTTATCATAAGCCTTTGCTCCCTCAAATGCCGGCTCTAAATAGCATTCCTTAAGTACGGTTAAGGAGTTCGGATTCAGATTCAGACTTCCGTCCTCATTATATACACCCTTCTCCTCATCGATGATATTCTCGTATAAACGAACCTCCGCCTTAATTGCTTTCGCCGCAGATACCCAGTGAATAGTCCCCTTTACCTTGCGTCCATCATTAGCATTACCGCCTCTGGTCTCAGGGTCATAGGTACAATGAACCTCCACAACCTTACCGCTTTCATCCTTTACGCAACCGGTACATTTTACAAAGTATGCGTTCATCAAACGAACTTCATTGCCCGGGAACATACGGAAGTACTTCTTAGGAGGCTCTTCCATAAAGTCTTCTCTTTCGATGTAAAGTTCCTTGCTAAATGGCACCTGTCTGCTTCCAAGCTCTTCATTTTCCAGATTCTTAGGTGCATCCAACCACTCCACTTGGTCTTCCGGATAATTGTCAATTACCAGCTTTACCGGGTCTAAAATCGCCATAAGTCTTGGTGCCTTAGCCTTCAAGTCCTCACGGATACAGTACTCCAGCATTGCATAATCTGCAATAGAGTTCGCCTTAGAAACACCACAAAGCTCTACGAATTTCTTGATGGACTCCGGTGTGAAGCCTCTTCTGCGAAGAGCTGCAATGGATACCAGACGCGGGTCATCCCAGCCATCTACAATCTTCTCTTCCACAAGCTTCTTGATATATCTCTTACCGGTAACCACATTCTTTAAATAGAGCTTAGCAAACTCAATCTGCTTCGGTGGCTGGGGATACTCAAGCTCCCTTACTACCCAATCATAGAGCGGTCTGTGATCCTCAAACTCCAAGGTACAGATAGAATGGGTAATTCCTTCAATAGCATCCTCAATAGGATGTGCAAAATCGTACATCGGATAAATGCACCACTGATCCCCGGTATTGTGGTGAGTCATATGTGCCACACGATAGATAACCGGGTCCCTCATATTGATATTGGGTGATGCCATATCAATTTTGGCACGGAGAACCTTTTCTCCATCTGCGAATTTACCGTTCTTCATATCCTCGAAAAGCTGTAAATTCTCTTCTACGCTTCTCTCTCTGTTAGGGTCATTCTTACCCGGCTCTTCAAAGGAGCCTCTGTACTCACGAATCTGCTCTGCTGTCAGGTCAGACACATATGCCTTTCCTTTTTTAATTAACTTCACAGCAGCCTCGTACATCTCTCCGAAATAATTGGATGCAAAGAAAAGTCTGTCCTCCCAATCTGCACCAAGCCACTGAATATCCGCTTTGATAGACTCAACGAATTCGATCTTCTCCTTGGTAGGATTCGTATCGTCAAAACGCATATTAAACTGTCCGCCGTACTTCTGTGCAAGACCATAGTTTAATAAAATACTTTTAGCATGTCCAATATGAAGATAACCATTTGGCTCCGGCGGAAAACGGGTACGCACGGTATCATAAACGCCCTCTGCTAAATCCTTATCAATAATCTGCTCAATAAAATTCTTGGAAACTCTGTCTTCCCCGGTTTCCTCCTCTGAATTAAATAAATCCTTTTCCATTTCACTCATCGGTTAATCCTATACCTTTCTAATCGGTAACTATTCAGATCCTATTCGCAAAACCGCCTCTTCGAGGCTTTTTTTTGCTCATGCATGGCTTCTCGCCATATATCTTTATGCAAACAGCTTTTACTAAGCAAGCTTTCAAAGCTGTTTTCATAAATCTGCATGGTTCTGAATAGTTAACATTTTATCATAAGCCCCGAGAATATTCAAGGGAACTACGCCGTCTCATAGTTCTCATTTAACAACTCTTTCGGAATGATAAAAGTATGGCTTGTATCATCCTTATAAGCAGCCAGATAGTCTCCCGGCTTTCCCAGTTGATATCTTTCTTCGTCCCAAACCGGGAAAATCTTTATACCATCTTCCAGCTTCTTTACATAAATCTGCTTCTCCTTCTTGGGAATGCACACTTTCGCATAGTCCCCCAGCAGATATGCAGCCTCGCCATTTTTTACTTTCATCAAAGGACGATAGGCTTTCTCATCCATGTTTTCTTCGGTGGCAAAACTCTCATCCATACACTGGTAATACGCCTCCATCTGCTCATGGGTCTTAAACTCCACTCTTCCCTGAGAATCTAAGACAAAATACAAATCATCCGCAGTTTCTATATCCAGCTCACCGTCCATGGTTCGGATCACTGACCAGCGTCCGATTCCTGGGAGCTCTCTTACCCGTACATAACCATATTTCCTCTGCTTATGAACATAAAGGGCAGCGTCCCTGCAGTCATATTGGTAATCCTTAGCGTAGTGTACCGGATATTCCTCAAAATATGCTGCCATGGCAGTATTAAAGTATGCCTCTGAATGAGTTGCACCATGCACCTTCTCATACAGTTTCTTACTGATAAAGCCGCCTGCCTTTTCCAGATGACCACCACCGTTACCAATTCCGCTTGTGAGGTATGCAGCAAGCTCGTTAGCATTTACCTCTTTAATACAGCTTCGCACGGAAAGCTTATAACCGTCCGGTGTCTCATTATATACAAGACACACGTCAATCTCATCCACCTGCAAAAGAAAATCACTGATTAACCCCAGAATATTGGGGTCACATGGCTTTGACTTAATTACTGCAAAGCGGTAACCGTCATTATAGCTGTAACGAATCATGGCGATTCCGGCAATTTCCAGCTCCTTCAGTGACAAATTGGAATTGCGGAACTGACTGATTAAAGACTTGTTGTATTCCAGACCATCCCGCATATCCATATCCAGCGGATTAGAAAGCTCTGAAAGCTGGTTGGTGTCCGTATATAGACCATAGTACAACGCAGTACAGAGTACCATATCCTCTTCCACCGGGTACTGTTCCTCTTTCAGCATACACCATACCAAGGTGGCACAGCTATCCAATCTGGGTTCAATACGACTCAGTGGCTGATTCGTAATTTCAATCTGATGATGATCTATAATCGCCACATTATCTGCTTCAAGTCTGGTCACATTGCCTGCACCATATTGACAATCCACCGTAATCAGAAGCCCCTCTATTTTCTCTCTGCTCTCTACCGGAATGTATTCTATGGGAAGAGCCAGCTTTTTTTTCATCAGACAAAGATTAGCCTTCTGAATCTCGAAGCGTCCGCTGTAAATCATGCGCACCGTCTTCCCCTTACTCTTAAAGAATTTGTACAATCCGAAGGCTGCTGCCAGAGCATCTGCATCCGGATTATCATGACACTGAACTGTAATCGGGTTGAATTGCAATAAATCAGATAACGTCATACCATAATCCTTTCTTAAATATACAAAGTCGAGTAGGTCTCCCTACTCGACTATTATACAACAATTACCTTAATGATGGAATAAACGAATTCCGGTAAATGCCATGACCATATTATATTTATCTGCACACTCGATAACTAAGTCATCTCTTACAGAGCCACCTGGCTGAGCGATATATTTTACGCCGCTTCTGTTTGCTCTCTCAATGTTATCAGAGAATGGGAAGAATGCATCACTACCTAAGGTAACGTCAGTCATCTGTGAAAGCCAAGCCTTCTTTTCCTCTCTGGTAAATACAGGAGGCTTCTCCTTGAAGATTCTCTCCCATGCGCCATCTGCAAGAACATCCTCGTAGTCCTCACCGATATAGTTGTCGATTGCGTTATCTCTGTCTGCACGACCAATCTTATCAAGGAAAGGTAAAGAAAGAACCTGTGGTGCCTGACGAAGGAACCAATTGTCAGCCTTGGTACCTGCAAGTCTGGTACAGTGAATTCTGGACTGCTGTCCTGCACCGATACCAATTGCCTGTCCACCCTTTACATAGCATACAGAGTTGGACTGAGTATATTTTAAGGTGATTAAAGCAATCTTCATATCGATAATTGCCTCTTCTGGTATTTCTTTATTCTTGGTAACAATGTTAGATAATAAATCTGCATTGATATCCAGCTCGTTTCTACCCTGCTCAAAACTGATACCATATACCTGCTTTGTCTCTAACTCAGCAGGAACATAAGAAGCATCAATCTGGATGACATTGTAGTTACCATTCTTCTTAGCCTTTAAGATTTCTAAAGCTTCCGGCTCATAACCCGGAGCGATAACACCGTCAGATACCTCTCTCTTGATTAACTTAGCGGTATCTACGTCACATACATCAGATAATGCGATGAAATCACCGAAGGAAGACATTCTGTCAGCACCTCTTGCTCTTGCATATGCGCTTGCCAGAGGAGAAAGCTCACCCAAATCATCCACCCAGTAAATCTTAGCTAAGGTCTCATCCAAAGCAAGACCAACCGCAGCACCTGCGGGAGATACATGCTTAAAAGAGGTTGCTGCCGGAAGACCGGTTGCTTCCTTAAGCTCCTTCACAAGCTGCCAGCCGTTGAAAGCATCCAAAAAGTTAATATATCCCGGCTTGCCGTTTAACACGGTAACTGGTAAATCACTGCCGTCCTGCATATAGATTCTGGAAGGCTTCTGGTTGGGGTTACATCCGTATTTTAACTGAATTTCGTTCATGTTTTTGTTCCTTTCTTTACTATTCAGAACCATTCGCAAAATCGCGGCTTCGCCACTTTCCTTTTGCTCATGTTTGGCTCTCGCCAAATGATTTAAATTTAAATCCGGTACTGACAAGCAGGCTTGCGTACTGCAAGAAATTTAAATCGCTTGGTTCTGATTAATTACACATTCTTGTTGATGATTTTGGTTTCATATTTACCGGTTGCAATATCGATATAACGAACAAATAAAGATACCTTATTCTCTTCGTTTAAGCTGTTCCAAAGCATCTCTGTAAATGCTTCCATATCATCAGGGATAGAAACAACCTTGGGCTCGCCCTCAAAGCTTGGAAGAGGATTGCCATCATGCATATAAGTATGGATAAAGCGTCCTTCTCCGTTCTTTGGGTTGTCATAGGTGTATGTATAACGATTGCAGCAATCCGGATCACCATTATTGCTCTTTAAGATGGACATTGCAAAATCATACTTGCCATCTTCTACGTGCATGATACCAGAAATTCTAGGAGTGTAGTTAGGGCCGTCCGGCTCAAATTCACGGCTTCTTAAGGACTGCTCAAAGGTAAGACCTGCCTTTACGCCATCATAGATGGTATCCGTCTGGTCGCCGTTGGTAACGATGGTATCATTTCCAAGTACTCTTACCGGAGCGTAGATAATAAGGCTTGGATCTTCTAATTTGGAAGGGTCAAATGCCTGGGTACGGATACCCTCTCCCTCTTCTTCAAATACACGATTTCTGCTGTTTGAGCTTCTGCCCATGATAAAATACGCACATACTGCGGATTTTCCATCAGCAGACTTACCAATTACGATACCTCTTCCGGGATATGCGTTCTCTTTTAATTCGTTTTCCAGTGATAACATGTTCATTGTTCCCTGTCCTCCTACACTTTTTATTAAATCAACATAACTATTCAGATCCATTCGCAAAATCACTGCTTTGCAGCTTTACTTTTGCCAATGGATGGCTTCTCGCCATACAGATTTATAAAAATAGTCTTTATCAAGCCAGCTTGAACAGCCTATTTTATATAAATCTGCATAGCTCTGAATAGTTACAAACCAACAAAGCCGACCTTCCCAGGCAAGCTAACAATAAGTAGATGCCCAGGCGGTCGGCTATAAATCCAATTTCGCTCCCTGTGGGTCATCCCACCACGCTTACACGTTTTCCGCCAGTTGCGAAACCAAGTAACGATATCTTACATGGTTTTTCCCAATTTTGCAACCCCCGGAACATATTTTTCTTCAAAAAGATGCTGTTCCATAGGTCTGTCGTACAAATACCCCTGTACAAAGCTCACCTTCATATTATGGAGCAATTCTACTTGTTCCACCGTTTCAATTCCTTCTACGCAGACACTGACACCAATGGTCTCCGCCAGCTCTGCCACCAATTTGATGAAGGACTGAGCATAGGCATCCTCTGCAATTCCCTGTGCAAAGCTCTGGTCCACTTTAATAATATCAAAAGGAATTTCCCTTATATGATTCAAGGATGAATATCCCGTTCCGAAATCGTCCAGCGCAATCTTCACCCCAAGAGCTTTAATATTACTCAGGATAATCTTCATTCGCTCCATATCGTTGATTGCCAGACTTTCCGTCACTTCCAGGGTTAAGTGCGACGGCTCAATTCCAGTCTCCTTAAGCACCTTTGCAACCTTCTCCACAATGTCTGTCTGCAAAAGCTGTACTACTGACAGATTTACATTCACCTTATAATCCGGCTGTCCGTGGTCATTCCAGTTCTTGCAAGCTTCACATGCCTCCCGCAAAATATGATCTCCAATAGGATTAATCAGACCAAGATATTCTGCCAGTGGTATGAACTCTGCTGGAGAGATAAAGCCAAGTCTGCTGCTGTTCCACCGAATTAACGCTTCCGCTCCTGCACATTCTACCCTACCGTCAATCAAGCGCACGATAGGCTGGTAATATACTGTGAACTCCTTATAATCTCCCGCAGAAGCATCACGCATACTTTTCTCCATATCCAATCTTCTTCCAGAAGCTGAAGCCATAGTATCCTCGTAATATCTGCTTTGATTTTTTCCGGCACGTTTTGCTTCATACATGGCAATATCTGCCTTTTTAATCAAATCTGCCACACTGTCATTTCCGCACGGAGAATGAACGACACCGATACTTGTACCGCAATAATACTCGGAATCCTTCAAATACCATGAGGTATTGAAAATATCCTTTATCTGCTGCAAAATCTCTTCACATCTATCAAAATGCTCCGGCGGAATCACAATAATAAATTCATCGCCTCCCATGCGGTAGCAGCTTTGTTCAATTCCCTCAATCGTCCGTAAATCGGTAGAAATCGCCCGTAACAGCTCATCACCATACTGATGACCGAGTCCGTCATTAATATGCTTAAAATCATCCAAATCCAGATAGAGAAGGGCACCTGTAGTCCCCCGCAGTTTCGCTGTTTCCAATTGCAATGTCAGATTTCTTTCACAGCACATTCGATTGAACAGTCCTGTCAGGAAATCCGTGTTAGCCTGCTGTTCTATCTTTTGCTGATACACCTTCTTATCTGTTACATCAAACAATGAATATAATACTGCATCTCTTCCATCCACCCAGGAAATTTCTGTACGAATCACATCATACCATCTATCCTTTTCCATATAATGGATTTCAAAGGTATTCTTACTTTTTCCCACCGGAATTCCGTGCTTCATCAGTCCGTCGAAGATTCCCTTTTTCACTTCCTTGGCAAAATTTGCTTTCAACCGGTTATTGGTAAACAGTGCCTTACCAGTAGCTGCATCCTTCACATAGATGGATGCCCCCACATGATCCAGTACCGACTGAAGGGCCTCATAAGACCTCTTCAGGGAATTTTTCTGGAAACGTTTAATCAATACACTTTGCACAACGGTAATGGTATCAGAAACAAACTTTACTTCCTCCACCGACCAGATACGCTCCACTTTTCTTTCCTGAATAGCCAGAAAGGTAATGGTTCCTGTATCTGACTTCATTACGGGAAAGAAAAGTCCTGCCAAAATGCCACACTCCTCAAACTCCTTTTGCAGCCCCGACTCTCTCACATAATCCGTGGATATTACCAGCGGTTTTTCTGACTTCCAGAGCATTTTATCACCAGTAAATGAAATCTGCTCCTTTAATGAACTCATACCATTTCTGCACCACTCTGCAATAACGGATACATGTCCGCGCTGGGGCACATAGTTGATTACCTGTCCACTACTTGTCTGTATCTGACGAATCAAAATTTCCAGTGCCCTGCCCAGTACATCCTCCAATTTCTCCTCGCTGTCCAGAAGCTGAACAATTTCAGAAGTAGCATTATTAACTTCTAATATATGTTCAATTTCTTCCTTCTGTCGATTGGACTCCTGCACATCCTGCTTAGATTGCTCACGAATCAAATCAGCATTCAATACATTGGCAGTAAAATCTCTTAAGAAGTCCAGCTTTTGAAAAAACTTAGCATCTTCTTTCTGTCCAAGTACCAGGAATTGTACTGCACTTTTTCCATTTAAGCGTACAGAAACAGCTGCCATCACCCTCTCCTCATCGAAAGGGGTAGTCGCAACTTCCTCTAAAGAACCATCTGCTATTCGCTCCATAAGCTCCAGAGCCACATCTGACCGAAAAAACTGCTGCGCAGCTTCCTCTGCTCCTGAGATTGCAGCAAGTGGTTTCTTTTCCCCATCCAGACACCATATCGTCGTCTCTGAAATTCTCGCAAATTCATCCTGTAGCTTCTGCAATCTCATATCTTCCATCAGATACGAATACATGGCTACACTCTTTTCTCTCTCCTGCAAAGTAATCACCCCACATTGCCCTTAATCACAATTCACATGTCTTCAATAGATACATCATAGTTTCATAATAGTACATTTTTCCTATTTTTTCCACACAAAAAAGTGGCTGACTGCGTTTCGGTTCGTGTCGGGGTGCGTCTTCGACAAAATAAGAGCAGTGTACGGTCTATGGGAGATGCGAAGCGTCTC
>F42_Fallow_Deer__coassemble_368_pt1 | contig 22055 bp, 19 predicted proteins | sample F42_Fallow_Deer__metabat2_low_PE_003 | metagenome-assembled genome bin F42_Fallow_Deer
GAATAAGGCATCAAGGTATGCTTCGCTTCCACGGAAGGCAGTGCTTTGAGCTCCTCATCTGTCATTGCCAGGGCTTCCCCATCCATAAGTCCTGCCACATGATAAGCTCCTGTCACCACCACGATTTCCTCAGGGGCAAAGCCTTCTGTAATTGCTTCCTGTATCTTACGACGCATATACGCCTCTCGTACCAGAATTTCCGGCCAGTCCCTTTCCTGTCCCTGACTCAAAGAACGGATATTCTCACCGAACGTATTCGCTCCTCTGTGATATTCTTCTGTATCCCCAGCATGCTCCAAGGTTCTTTCCCAGAAGGTATCATGTCCATCCTCACCGGCCTGTTTATCCAATAGTTCATAGACATTCATTCGTCCCTCTTCGCCCTTTGTCTCGCTTCCGATTTCCGAAGGCAGTGCCAGGAAAACTTCCGATGGCAAATCCATAAATCTGCATTTTACGTAATTGTTCTTACACCAGACAATAGCCTGATATTCCGGTGAATACTCTGCAAAAGGATATAGTATGGTCCGAACAGGAGCTTCCTTGGTATAAGCCAGAATGGCTATGGGTGTCTTGGTCTCCGGATGGGTAATATTATCCATTTGGTCATCAAAATCACTTGGACCTTCAATCAGCACAAGCTTTGGCTTTTTCTCTGTGAGAAAACGTGTAAGATGCCACGCTCCGGCAGGGGATAAATGCCGGATACCAAAAATATATGACCCACTCATCTATAACAACTCCTTACATGCCTTATACAGTCCACTCCATGCCATACCACGCTTTTTCATCACATTTTCCAGATATTCCTTCCAAGCGATGGCATCCTTTTCTTCTTCCTTAATGATTGCACCCTGTAACCCTGCTGCAAGGTCACTTTCACTGATTTTACCGTTTCCGAAGCTTCCTGCAAGTGCCATACTGTTACAAAGAAGGGAAATGGCCTCTGCGGTAGACAATACTCCTGAGGTTCCCTTCACCTTCTGGCTCTTATCACAGGTCTCCCCATTACGAAGCTCCCGGAAAATCGTACAGACCTTCTCCACTATCGTTTCCTCTGGAAGCTTTGCATTTAAGTCCAGTCCCGCAGATAGCTGCTCTACTCTTGCCTTTACGATTTCCATTTCAGATTCCAAATCCGCTGGTGTGGGGAGAACCACAATATTAAATCGACGCTTTAATGCAGCCGACATCTCATTTACACCCTTATCTCTGGTATTTGCGGTAGCAATAATGGAGAAGCCCTTCTTTGCAGGCACTTCCATATTCAGCTCCGGCACAGAGATTCTCTTTTCTGATAAAAGGGAAATCAACGCATCCTGTACCTCTGATGCACATCTGGAAATCTCTTCCACTCTGGCGATAGTTCCGGTCTCCATGGCGGTAAAAACAGGACTCTTTAACATAGCTTCCTTGGAAGGCCCCTTTGCAATCAGCATTGCATAATTCCAGGAATAACGAATCTGTTCTTCGGTGGTTCCAGCAGTTCCCTGAATCACCTTGGTAGAATCCCCATTGATGGCTGCTGCCAGATGCTCAGATAACCAGCTCTTAGCAGTACCCGGCTCACCGATTAAAAGAAGTGCTCTATCCGTTACCAGCGTAGCAATCGCAATCTCCACAAGTCTCTCATGACCGATATACTTTGGTGTAATCACCATATCACCCACTCTGCCTCCGCAGATATAAGTACGCACCGAACGGGGAGACATCTTCCAGCCTGCCGGTATCGGATCCTTCTCTGCTGCAATCAATGCATCAATCTCCTTTTGAAAAAGCTGCTCCGCAGGCAACCTTAAAATCTGTTCTGACATCTCTATTCCTCCTTAGAACATCTCTCGCTTTCTTTCTTTGATATTTTCCACATAACTCCGATATGTTTCCTCATACCATGCACGAACCTTTATCTTGCCCTCTTTAATTAACCTACAAACCTCTTCTGTCTCCTGTTCAAAGGCCTCTGCAGTTCCCGGCAAATCCATAAGCCTGCTATAAATAGTCCATGCTTGTAATTCCTCATTCTCACTACGTCTGGTTATGTATTTAACAAGTAGTCCATCGCATCGCTTACAATCACAAGCGTTTAGACCTCTCCAATAATATTCCATCCTTCCTGTCTGTCCGGTCAAGGCTCTTTTGTAGAAATACTCTTCCAGCTTCTTACAGCTTGCTTCATCCTCACGATTTACAAAATGGATCATCTCCATATCCACATCATCAGAGCAGTATTTTATCAGCACATCTGCAAGTTTCCCTCCCACATTCTGCTTCACAGGCTGCTCAAAGGTAGTATACTCCACATTTACGGCATCCTGCATAATGGTTTGCAAGAAGTATCCCTTACGATGTTCATCGTAAACAAGCCCTCTCAATGCAAGCCCCAAAACATGGCTCCGTTCCTTATTCTTCTTCTCACCGAATAGCCCTTTAACATAAAGCTGTTGATTCAGCCACTCACTACAATCCTCTGTTCCCAGAAGCTTTGCTGCTACCACAGCAGGGAAATAGAGTCCATTTTTATCTCCTTTTCCCTTTTTCTGATACAGTTCCATAGCTAGATTACACAGATCCTCATCACCGGTTAATCGAATGGAATTTTCCAGCAAGTACGGCATTATCGCCGCCAGACTCTTATACTCACGCTTCGTATAATTTGCACGGCGGATTGGAGTACACATGCGCCACTCCTGAATTTTTTTCTTATCGTCGTCCAGACAATAAACCTTCTCCACCTCAAATGCTGCTCTGTAGACTTCACAGATTTCCGGACCATTTTTACCAACAAGTGCACTCAAAAGAAATTGAATAAGTGCACTCTGAGACACATTCTCTCCCTTACCATAATCTGCCTCCTGACATCGGCCAAGCTGCTCCATTAAAAGCTCTGCCACCATTTGAGAAGCCCACCTTGTCCGTGTCATGTTTAGATAAAACAATGCATCTGCTGACTTCTTCGCATAAAAATCCCTGAAGAATGCTTCTGCTCTTCCATCCTCCATTTCTGCCAATGCATAATATGCCATCTTCTTAGCATTGCCTTTTTCCTTTTTAGCAAGTTCCAATAGCAGCTCCGTATTCTCCTGAGAATAACGAAGGGCGTAAATCAGTTCATTTCTCACATCTTTTTCAGACTCCGGAAGCATCTTCACATAGAATTCGTTACATTTTCCACCTGCAATGGTTCCCATCACCTGTACCCGGCGTACCATCTCCTTTTTGCCCTTAGGGTCAAAATCCTTCTGCAAAAGAGGTACGATTTCCTCGCTCTCCTTCTTTAACCATCTGGTAACCAGCTCCGCAAGCTCTGCATAGGATGCTCCCAAAGCTTTCACCATAGCAGATTGTACCCGGTAATCTTTAAAAAGCTGGGGGGTATTTGCATGCATTTCCTGCACCAAGCTAAAATGTCCCTCACCGGATGTGGTCAGGGCTTCTACCAGTCCCTTTACCTGAGAATAAGGTGCATTCGTAATCACGCTTCCCCAGCTGCTAACTGCAAGCTTCTCCACCTCTCCTTCTACAGCCACCTGTCCCTGCGTACATAGAAGTGCATCTACCAGAGTGATTGCATCAATTAATGTTCCTTCCTTGTCCTCACAGGCATCTGATAAAAGCTTATCTACCAGCTGTCCAATTTTAGCAAATACAGGGGAAATTGCCTCTAAAGGCTTCATATCCTGGGCCGCTCTTTTCAAACGGAAATCCTCTGAAATCAGATTAGTTCCTGCAATCATTGCTGTTCTGAGACGGCTCCGCAATTCATATATAGGTGCTAAATTCATCTACCTTACCTCCTTAATAAAGCAATCTTACGATATCGCTTTCCGTGATAATACTTAACGGCTGCAGCTTTAATCTGTTATCTGAGCTATCATAATAGAATGCACCTAAAAGCACTTGATTTTCCAGCAGTCTGCAATCCGGTAAAAGCCCGATTCGTTCCGTACTGGCCTCCAGATAAGGAGAATCCCCCAGCATTATGGTTTCCCCTGCTGCATTTTTCAGCACATAGCCTTCCACACATTTTCCAATCAGTTCATAAGAAATCAGACTAATATATATTGGATCTGCCAAAGCATTTTTAATGATATTCTTCACTGCCTTTGCTTCACCTGCAAGGGAAGACGCCGCAAAGCCCCTTACCACTTCCATATCCATACTCTCCACCGGGCGAATGTTAGCACCCTCCCACCTGACTCTGCGATTTCCCTGCCCCGGATAAAAGGCAGCCACCGGCACTTCTGCCACGCCAAATGTAGTATCCTCTTCCTTCACATATTTTATTGCCTTCAGGGGTCTGTAGTTCATCGTCAGAGAAAGCTCACCCGTTGACAGGTCTGCCCAGCATCCGGTATCAATATACTCCTTTCTGGCAGCATCGTAATTTACCCAGAAAGAAAGCTGAATAAGGTTCACATCCTTCTTACTACTGCCAATTTCCTCTAATTCCGAAAGCTTCCAGATACCGCCCAGCTCCTCATACAATTCATTATCATCCTGAGAAACATTATCATTCTCAAGCTTGTCCCCAAGGTACACTTTCGACTTCTTAATCAGTGTCCAAAACTTCTCAATGACATCGATAGCGGCTTCATAGTGTTCTTCTTTTCCATCCTTCTGGAATGCCCCAATCTCCAAAATCAATCCGTTTAACAGTCTCTGCGGCCCCGGAAGATAATAGTCTCCCAGCTGCTTTGATAGCTGTTCATAGGTTTTCAGCGCAGTTCCGCCCATAGTCCCCAGACCTGCCTTCATCAAATCCTTCACCAGCTTTTCTGCCAGCTCCAGCCCCTCTAGCTGCTTCTTGATCTTTTTCACCTTGGCTGCTTTTGCACTTTTGGCAGCTGCTGCCTTCTTTTTTTCCTTTTCCTCTTCTGAAAGCTCTACCACTTCCCCCTGAGCCTTGTCAGCACGTGCCTGCTTTTTTTCACGTTTTTTCTGGATATCCTCCGGAATCTCACATACGCCGAAGGTCTTTCCCACATTGATCTCAAAAAGCAGTGCCAGACCATGCTTACATGGAAACTGTCTGCTGGGGCAGGTACATCTGCACACCGGTGATGCTGCATCAATAAAATCCACGGATGTGACATAGTTGCTCTTTCCGCTTCCACTGCATTCTCCCATGTAAAACGTATCATCCGAAGAACGTTCCAATTTAACAAAACCGCCCTTCTGGGATATCTTCTTCGCATTGGCCACTGCCGATTGATTAGGTGCCATTGCAATAATCTGCTGTTCGGTAATCTCCCTCATTTCTTTTTCCTCCAATAATCATATCTCTATTTTCAAATAAAAAAGCGTCCTCATGAAACAGAGCCTTTCCTGCGTACTTCTTACTACAACGCAAAGAAAGACTTCTGTATACAGAAGCCGCCTTTTCACCCATAGCCCGGATTTTCCATTTTCAAATTTTCACGATAAGCACTTTTTATAACAGTCTCATTCTTCTCTTCTGTAATCATGACCGCATGTCCCCCAAAGAAATCATGAATTATCTCTAGAATACCACGATTTCTCTAAAGGGACAATGCAATCTTAATTACAACCTACTATTCTTGAACTACTTTATTCAATTGCTCCGATAAATCTTTAATCTTCTCAACGATTGCTGCGAGACTTTCTGTGCCCGCCGTATTATCCTGTGTTGCTGCCGATACATGTTCAACGGCATTGCAGTTCTTCTGAGTATTGTCACTAATCTGCTTCATATTATCTGCAACTTCGTCACTCTTTTCCCGAATAATCTCAGCCACCTTATCAATCTCATGAATCTGTTCTGCCAATTCTTCATTGGAGGAGGTAATAATCTTAGTTGACTCATTTGCTTTCTGAATGCTTTCCATACCCTTTTGTGTATAAACAACATTCTGCTCCATTGCACTGACTGCGTCCTCTGTATTTTTAACGACTTCATGCACGATGCTTCCGATACTTTCCACTGCAGTCTTTGTCTGCTCCGAAAGCTTCTGAATTTCTTCCGCAACTACAGCAAACCCTTTTCCGTGCTCACCTGCTCTTGCAGCTTCGATGGAAGCATTCAAAGCCAGAATATTGGTTCTGCTGGATATATGAGTGATTGTTTCTACGATTCCAATAATCTCCTTAGACTCTTCACCCAGCGTACTTATAATCTGTTTACACTCGTTTGTACTATTATGTATCTGCTCCATACTGACAGTGGCATCATCCATTCTCTTCTGATTTTCCCGTGTATTCTCCCCAATCTGGTCTGTTAGCTTTGCAGTTCTGTGGTTCATATTGCTAAGCCCTGTTAACTGCTCCGTAATATCCTGAATCTTGCCGTCTGCATTTTCTACAGCTGCTGTATTTTCCGTAGAGCCCGTTAATAAACGCTCTGCCTCGTCTGCAATGCTCTGGTTTGCCTGAAGAGACACTTCTGCGATTCCAGAAAGCTCTGATACCATTCCAAACATGATTTCCGAAGTCTGTGCTGCATTATCCTTCATCTTGGTCATGCGCTCCAGCATTTCCTTCTGCTCCTCTGCTCCCATAAGATTGGAAAGCATAGATGCCGTTCTACCGCAAAGCATGGTAAAAATTGCTGCCACTGCAATAACTACCAGAGCACGTGGTATCACTCCGAAAATAATCACACTTTTAAACAGCGTAAAATTATCATCCTGCAAAGTATCCAGATAAAATGCAAGTATCTGTCCCACGGAAACACCGGCAACGGTAAGCGTAGTAGCTGCGATATTCAGCTTTTTTGAAAAATAAAGGCTGGCAATGGCAATGGGATACACGTAGATAGCAACTACATGATATGTCAGCGTAATACTGAGTAAGGTAACAAATATGGATGCACATACCACATTGATATACTTAATATAACTGCCCTCTTTTTTCAAGACATTCACTAAAAGAGTGGGCAACAACAAAAGCACACTACCTCCCACAAATGCAATGGTCATAATTGTCTTATCAACAATAAAAATACCTATTACATTTAAGATGTAAATCAGAGTGAATATTACAAACGTAACTCTCATCACCTTGGCAACAATAACATTTGCCTCTTTTTCATTTTTCTTAAGTAATTCCATATGTATTCTCCTTTATTCTTACTTACTCAGCTGCCCGTGAACCTGTTCTACCTTATCCCTGATATCCAGGAAAATCTCCGTAAGTACCGGGTCAAAATCCTGTCCACTTCCCTCAAAAATAATATCAAAGCATTTATCTAAAGGCATTGCCTCCCGATAACACCGCTTTTCAGATAACGCATCGAATACATCGGCAATGGCCATGATTCTTGCTGCCAGAGGTATTTCCCTTCGTTTTAATCCCTCTGGATATCCTTTTCCGTTCCATCTCTCATGATGATACCTTGCCACCTGATACGCCATCTTAGTATATGCCTCATCTCCCAGATGACCGAAGGTCTCTTCAATAATTCTTCCTCCGCTGTCCGCATGAGACTTGATAACCTCAAACTCTTCCGAAGTAAGCTTTCCCGGCTCCTGCAAAATCACATCCGGTATGGAGATTTTTCCGATATCATGCATCGGTGCTGCCATACACAGATTCTTTATATATTCCTCTGTCAGAACCTCCTCGTATCCCCCTCGCCGAAGCAGCTCCTCCGCCAAAAGCTTTACATACATGGTAGTTCTTTTAATATGACCTCCGGTACTGCCATCCTTATTCTCTACTAAAGTGGCAAAGCCCATTACCATTTCCTTATGATACTGGGATAATTCCTCTGCAGACTTTGTCAGCTTTGATAAAAGTGCCACCGTTCTGGAACAAAGCATGGTAAATATGACCGCTACTGCAATCAGCACCATAGCCCTGGGAATGATGCCCCACACGATGGTTTCGTATAAATTCTCGAAATTATCATCCTTCAATGTGGGCAGATAAAAGGCTAACAGCTGTCCCAAGGATGTTCCCACTACCGTCAGGGCTGTAGCAAAAATATTCAGCTTCTTTGAAAAATAGAGACTGGCTATGGCAATGGGATACACATAAAGCACCACCACATGATAAGTGAGCGTAGTGCTAATCAACATCACAAATAATACACTGCTGCATACATTCACATACTTTACATATTTATTTTCCACTTTTAACAAATAGGTAAGTATCATCGGTAACAACAATAAAACACTACTGCATATATATGCCGGAATCATGATGCCATCTTTAATTATAAACACACCCAGCACATTCAATAGATATACCATTGTAAAAATACAAAATGTGATACCCATCACCTTTGCTACAGTCTTATTCGCCTGTTTTTCATTTTCCAATAAAATAGGATTTCCCCGCAAACCGATCACCTCTCTATACTATTCTCAATATCCTTCCCCTTTAACACAGAGCAGTTTTCCCTACTACGGAAACCTTCTGTTTTTTTACATCAATCAGCGTCTCCTTCTTGCATTTTGGGCAAAAAAGCGGAAAATTTTTCAGCTCTGTCTCTTTACGAATCTGTATCCTTGTTTTTCCATTACATATGGGACATAGAATCCATTCATTGTTCTCCATTGTCTTCCCCCTTCTAGTCTATATGTCCTATTATAGTTATCAAAACACATTTATTCATTTATAATCATCATATATCCATTGTACAATTTGAGATTTTATGACATAATTCTTCTTATAAAGGAGGACGAAGCATGCCTACACCAATACCACAGGGACAACAGATTGTTGTTACCCATATTCGTTTTGAGGAGCCCTATCATATGGATTCCCTGCAAATGGCCACAGATCATTACAACATCGGAATCACCCTTCAAGGGCATCGCCGAACCATTACTCCACTCTATGCCTACTCCTATCAGGCGGGAGATGTGGCACTGTTGCCACCATATATTCTTCATCGTACCTTGGCAGAATATAACGAGCCCTACGAACGTATCATGATTAAATTCTCTCCCGAATATGTAGAGCCCTTTATCCGTCAAGTGGGACAACCTGTATTTAACAGATTGTATGAAACCTTTGTTTACCACTTTCCCAAAGCTTCACAGGAAAAGCTCAAATCCATGTTTTTGGATATCTACGAGGAATATCAAAAGGACACTCCCTACAAGGAATTTATCATGCAGGGAATGCTTTTTCGGATTTTTACAACAGTTCTTGAGGAACACATCTCTGAAGAGATGACATTGCATCCGCAGCAGCTTTCTCCCGCAATTTTGGGTGCCATTGTGTACATGGAAGACCACTATAAAGAACAGCCTCCCATGGAGAAAGTTGCCAAGTATGCCGGCTTTTCCCCCGGATATTTTTCCAGACTTTTTCATTCTCAGCTTGGCATGACATACAGTACCTATTTAAACAATATCCAGCTTCGCCATGTTCAGATTCTACTATCCACTACCAACAAATCTATCATGGAAATCGCACATGAAACTGGCTATTGTCATGGCGAATATCTTTCCGCACAATTTAAGAAAAAAACAGGTCTGACCCCCAGCCAGTATCGCAAGCAATGTCTACGCAGAAATGATACTGTATATCTTCCCCAAAATACAAAAACGCAGAGTCCATAAGCGGTGTAATTCACAGCTTATGAAGCTCTGCGTCTGATGCGTCTGGCTCAAATATTAACTTTCCCTTTTTTCATTCACAGAAATGGTTTTAAAGGTTCCTGCTTTAATTAACATAAGTGTTCCCTGGAATTCCACACTCAGCATCTCCGATATTTCTTCCGGTGTTAAGCGACACACTTTCCCTGCTACCAACACACATATTCCAAAGGTATGCAGCCATACCTGATTAAACAAAAGCTCTGCCTCCTGCCTGCTCAGTGCGTAATCCTTCTGCATGATATCAATACATACTCCTACCGTATCCCCCAGTTCACCAATCAGCATACCATAGGTCTGACTCTCCCCATGCTCCCACATATACACCAGTTGAAACAGCTTGGGCTCCCGCATAGCGAACTCTATCATCTTCATTCCAACATATTTGAATGCTGGTGTGTAATTGAGTGCATCTGCCACATAGGACTCAAATTCCCGCAGTGCAGCCTTCCGAACCTCCTGCTGCAATTCCTCCATATTCTTAAACGCCGTAAAAATAGGGGAAGAAGAAGTCCCCAGAGCCTTTCCCAGCTCTCTGGCAACAACTGCATCAATTCCCTTCTCTCTGGCTATTTCAAATGCTTTCTGTATGATTTCCTCTCTGGTATATTTTGCTTTCGGCGGCATATAAGATTACCTCTTTTATTTCAGAGCAAACGTTATGTAACACCAGATTTACTATAGTACTTTTTTCACACATTTGTCAACAAGCTCATAAATATATCCCCATTGACTTTTTGATTTAGGATATAAAAGGGGCTGTTGCAAAATAGATGAGTAATCATCTATTTTGCAACAGCCCCCTTCATATTAACCTATAAACTTATCCAATGTACTGAAAATCATCTCTGCACTGGCTGGCTTCAGTAAATATCCTGCCGGCTTTAATCTAAGCACTGCTTCAATATGCTCCTTATCATTCACACCGGTTAAGAACACCACTGGAATATCCTTTGCTTCTTCTACCTCACGAATCATCTCCAGCGTCATCTTTCCGTCGCACATGGGCATCTCGTAATCCAGGAAGATAATATCCGGTTTCTTTTTACCGATTAGTGTCAGTGCCTTCATGCCGGATGTTGCCATCTGCACATCATACTGCATCTTAAGCATTTCATTTAAGGTGCGAAGCTGCATCGCATTATCATCTACCAGAAGAATCGTTTTCTTACTACTCTTCTCCTCTTCCACCACTGTACCATCTTCATCACATTTAAGTTCCAGCTTAGCACAGATTTCTTCTAAAATTTGCTCGTTCTTAAGAGGTCTAATTAAAAGACTGAACTGCTCTAACTTGAAAAACTCGTTGAAATTTTCCACTTCCCCTTCTGTACCAATACAAATTACTGGAACGTGGGAATAATTGAATTTCAGCTCGCTAAAAATTTTCCCACTGTTAGTATCAAGGCCCACAAGACTGATGAGGACTAAGTCTGGCTTATCTACCTTCAGCATTCCCTTTACCATTTCATGGTCATCCACACACATCTGCACATTGAAGGACTGATTTAAAAAGTTACTGATGTCCTTGTATAACGCGTTAATTTTTCCGATAAAAAAAATCTTCTTCATCCCTAGACCTCACATTCTTTCTTTATCTTATCAATTGTTATTATAGCATCTTCTGCTTCTAAATTCATCACCTGATTGTAAAGTTCTTCCATGAAAGCTTGAACTTTTTCTGTAAACTTATACTTCTGAAGAATATCACACACATAATCAGCCCCATTATAATCATCATTTTCCAGATTCATCCTAAGCATTTCCAGATACGACATCACCTCATCCATGCTGCTTACAGATACTTTTTCCTTTTCCTTTGGCAAAATGGTTTCTATGCGTGTCCTATGCTTTTCCATTTCCTCCAAAAGAATGGGATGCACCGCACGTATCCTTGCTACGTCACCGGTTGCTGCTGCCACCTCCAGAAGTCTGGCAATTTGGGATAGTAAAAGTGCTCCTACCGTTGCTGCTGAACTCTTTAACGAATGAACCTCTATCCGGTACAAGCCTCTGCTTTCCTCATCTGAGATCCCTCCATACAATGCTTCAAGCTTCCCTGGCAGCCGCCCCAAAAGACCATAAAAATCTTCCAATGTCTTCATCACAAGCTCTTCCCTACGAAGCAGATTCATTGCATAATTAAAATCAAATTCATCCAGCTGAGGTAAAATTACATCCTCCATCACACCCTGCTGTGCTTGTATGCAATCGCCTTCCCTTATCAGCTCTTTCGGTAAATAATTTAAAATCATCTTATCCAGCTTATCCGGCATAATAGGCTTTGTCAGATAATCCGTAAAACCGGCGGCTAAATACTGCTCTCTCGCTCCCACTACTGCATTTGCCGTGATCATAATCACCGGTGTGTCGTCACAAAGCTTCTTTTCCTTCATAATCTGAAGCGTCTCCACACCATCCAGATTCGGCATCATATAATCCAGGAAAATAATATCAAATTCCTGCTGCCGAACTACCGCAATTCCCTCTTCACCGCTCCCTGCTTCATATACAGTAATCTGCGTCTGTTTTAAAAGATTTCGGAATACCTTGCGGTTCATTTCATTGTCATCTACCACCAGTACTTTCGCATCCGGCGCGATATAACTCATATCATACTCGTATTCCTTTGCCGTCTGAAGAATTCTCTCATGGAAATCTCCTAACGGCTCTGCATTTATCACCTTCTGTATAATGTCAAAATAGAACTCACTTCCCTTGCCATACTCACTCTCTACCTTCAGCTCACTTCCCATCAGATTTAAAAGCTGCATGGCAATATTCATCCCCAGGCCGGTGCCTTCGATGTGTCGGTTCTTTGCTTCATCAATTCGCTCGAATTTGGCAAATAATTTACTGATATCCTCTTCCTTAATACCGATTCCCGTATCCTTCACAGAGAAATGTAAAACAGCCTCCTCTCCTTCCACGCTTCCGGTAACCTTCAGAGTCACACTTCCTTCTTTCGTATATTTCACACCATTGGTTAGAAGATTCACCAGTACCTGGCGGATTCGCAGATCGTCGCCATAATATTCTACAGGAATGGTTGGATCAATATCAAATATCAGTGCAAGGCCTTTCCCCTTTGCCCTGACATCAATCATATTGTACAAATCATTCAAGAGACTGCTGATTTCATAATTATCCTTTACCAGCTCCATCTTACCAGACTCAATCTTTGAGGAATCCAGGATTTCGTTGATTATACTGAGGAGCGCACCTGCAGAGCCTTTGATATCATGAGCATACTTCTTAATCTCCGGCTCATTACTTTCCCTAAGAATCATCTCATCCATACCAAGTACCGCATTAATCGGCGTTCTGATTTCATGAGACATTCTGGCAAGGAAATCCGACTTGGCACGATTTGCCGCATCTGCACGGGCAGTTTCCTCTTGAAGCAGCTTCACAAGTACTGCATCTGGATTGGCAACTGTCATGTACATGCATAAGCAGAACAATACCACTCCCAGACTGGAGGTTAACGCATGTGGCACGAAAAACTGAAAGCCAGAAGCCCCCAATACGGAAATCAATGCCAATGCTACTGCAATCTTATTCTTAGAAGATATGGATTTCCGGTGCCTTCTGACAAAATTAATAATCATCAGCATGTAGACTACTACGCACACATACAGCATGCCTGGTCCCGGTCCGTAGGAATAATTCCCGTAGGGAGTCTCCATATAATCAACCGGCAAAAGAGTAGTTGTGAAAAGAACAATCATATAAGGAACATAGCTCCATATAACCCCCTTTAACGCCCGTTCCAATTCCTTCTCTACCAACGCTACCAGATATTGATATACCATCATAAACATGGTCGCTAAAGTCACAAAGAAACCAATGTGAGTCAGCCTGTTTATAATGGGGAGCACCGTGTCCAGACGATTTACGGTATAATTACTTGCAATATCAAATATCATATTTACAAATCCAACGCCCAGTAAACAAATAAATATTTTATTATCCTTTTCCTTATGCTTAATACCAAACCAGCACATGAAGAAAAGAACTGCAATAATAAACATGCAGTATATCTGCGCTTTGTAGTAAATCATACCGCACCTCCCAGTTCCTAAGTACTATTATAAAAGAATAAGCAGTAAAACACAATCGCGTTTTACTGCTTATTTCCTATCTTCCGCTTACTTGATAGCTTTTATATAATTTTTTCCCAAAGAAAAATAAAATTACACTACATGCCATATATAGTATTGGTGCAATCTGAAGATTCGAAAAATACTGTCCAAGGATTTTCACTAAACGGAAATCCGTAAATTCCCACAATCCAAAGCTCAGTGTTGGAAGCAGCTCATATATCTGGCTGGGAACCCTGAACTCTGCAGGAATATTAAATAAAAGAGAAAATAACATCCCCCCAAAAATAATTCCCATTACTGCCACACTGTTTCGAAGGGCTTCTGATAAAAACATGGTAATAATACTGTAAAGCACAGCTACTACCAAATAAACCAGAAACATCAATAACACAGCCTGTCCCATAGTAATATTCCAGCTTGCCATAGGAGCATAAATCTGCAGTGCCACGGCATAACCCTCTGTGCCATAGATAAGTAACGTTGGTATTAACGAAGCCATAAACATTACTACTGCACTACTTAATCCGAATGTAACTCCTGCCAGTATTTTAGCTATGTACAATGTCCTTTTTCCATATCTGCTGCATAAAATTAATTGGTCTGTCTTTCGCACATGTTCCTCAGAAAATACCGTGGAAAGACAGATTGCAATAGTCAACAACAGCATAACATTCAAGGAATACAACTCTCCTATGAGTAGTTCCCAACCATCCGCATAACCATAAACAAATGGTTTTGAGATCTTCTCCTCCTCTGCCTTCCAATACATCTTCTCATCTTCGGTTAACTTCTGAGCTGTCATTTCCACCTGCACATAATCCATTCGTTCTTTGTACAAATCAGTGGCAGAGATGACATGAATGGCATTATAATCTCCCATAATGCGGTACACATACCGATAAATTTTCTTTAATCGTTCCTGCTCCTTAATACGTGCCTCTGCATCCAGAGAGCTTTCTCCTTCTATACTCCCTCTGACAGTGACCCCGTACGCACCATCCACACTGGCGTCGCCTTCATAATATACACCGCGATAGCTTTCTCTCACTTCGGTAAGTAAGGCATCATCGATGAACTCCCCATCTATTGATAAAGCGTTGTTTTTGTTCATCTGTATCACTTCATATCCGGTAAGCTCCACTTCCTTACCGCTTCCCGAATCAGTATATGTGTGAATTGATAAGGCCTCCCCAAATCCCATATAACAGGAAATCACTAACATTACTGCCATGGTAATCCACACAATTCTTCTCTTAAATATCTTTTTCAGTTCAAAGATATACATGGTTTTAAAATTATTCATGTTCTGCCTCCTCTCCAAACTGCTGTAAATAGAACTCTTCTAAGTCTCCGTTTTCTTGTGTCCACTCGCCTTGATATATGAGCTGTCCATCCTTCATCATCAGCACCTTGTCCGCAATATGCTCAATATCCGAAACAATGTGTGTGGAAAGAAGCACGATACTCTCCTTTCCAAGGTCAGCAATCAAATTGCGGAAACGCACTCTTTCCTTGGGATCTAACCCTGCGGTAGGTTCGTCCAAAACAAGAAGCACCGGATTATTTAGAAGTGCCTGGGCAACTCCCAGTCTCTGCTTCATACCACCGGAATAGGTTTTCACCTTTTTCCTTGCCATTTCTCCCAAGCCTACAAGCTCTAATAATTCCTTTACCTTTCTCTTCGCAAAAGACTTCTCCAAGCCTTTTAAAGACGCCATATACATCAAAAAATCCTGCCCGGTAAATTCCGGATAATACCCAAAATCCTGAGGAAGATATCCCAGCTTTCCCCTATATTCCTCTGACGATACATCGTCACCGTCTAAGCCCACCGTACCTCCGGTTGGTTTTAAAATCCCGCAAATCATTCGCATCAGCGTAGTCTTTCCTGCTCCGTTTGCACCAAGGAGTCCATAAACTCCCGGCGTAAGACGCAGGGATACCCTGTCCACCGCAATTTTATTTTTATATTGCTTTGATAAACGGTCAATTACTAATTCCATGCTAATTCCTCCGTTTGATAAACCATTTTTTGTACTCCCTATATACTTTTACCAGCAGATACATCACCAAAGCGCACCACCAGATAAAGTACTTTTCTCCATAAACCCACGACAGGAAGTTCCTTGTATAGGCACATAGAAGGCTGACCAGAACTGCACATCCCATACATGCGTATACAATCTCCCTATCATGTAGTCTTCGTACCACCATAAGTCCCAGAACAGATGTGAGCAGATATGGGACAATCAAATAAATGCCAGTTCTAAAGATTGGAAGATATGACGTTCCTCCAGTCACCGGGATTAATACACATAGAATCACCAAGTGTAGCATTCCGATAGAAACCATTCTTGCCAGAGTCACACTCTTTAAAGAAAATCTGGCAGACATCTCCAACTCTGTCATACCATAGGTGGCAGATCTGGCACTTTCCGTCACTGCACATAATGCAATAAATGGTATCAGTGAGGATATCACCCAGATACTTTCTTTTCCTACACAATCCACACACATAAGTGCCAATGCAAAAATAAGCACAGATACCACCCACACCCGCTTTCTGATATAAGAAATCTGTGTTTTCACAAAATCAAACATACTAATCTGCACCGGTACTGCACTTTTCAAAAAATCCTTTTTCCGCTCCGGCTCCGGTGCAGCAAATGCTTCCTGCAAATATGTCTTCGTCTCCTGCTTCATGATGCTTCCTCCTCCCATTTTAGGCATATACATGCCTCCACCTTCTGTCATGCCTATTTTCCGGGCACTTCACTTATCCAAAAAGCACTTTTAATCCCCCTTTTAGGCATATAGCCCACTTATTCTCGCCTATGCCTATAAATAGTTCTTCTTTTAGGCACTATGACAGGTAAATTCCCCATATGCCTAATTGATTGCCATAAGCTCACTTTTCACACGAAAATTTTCTTGTAATTAGGCATCACGACATTTAGAAAGCGTTATATGCCCAAATAACCTACTGCAACATATTTTCAAGCACCTCTGTTACCTTCTTCAGCTTCCGATACAATGTAAATCTTGAAATTCCATACAGCTTACACATTGCTGCAATAGGAACCTCATTCACATACCGAAGAAGTAACAGCTCTTTCTCCTCTTCCGTCAGCCTTGACAGAACCTCTCCAATAAGAACCTTAGTAAGTACTTGTTCCTCATGTCCTTCTACAGTAATCTCTTCCGGTATCTCTACCTCCTCTTTCTTCCGATACCTATCGACACATAAATTATGTGCAATCCGGTACAAATACTGCAAGGTAAAATCGCTGCCATAATGCCCGAAACGTTCATAAAATCTAAGGAAAGTTTCCTGCGTTATGTCTTCCGCTGCTTCTCTTTGGTGCACCTTAAAGTAGCAGTAGCGGTATATTTTATCATATTGTTCTTCTAAATCTGTTTTGCCCATGGACCGCTGTGAAACCTCCCTTCATAATGTATAACGATGCTGCCACACAGAATGTGCGGCGTTTTTACAAAAAATTGTAGAATAAAAAAGAATCCCTGTAAACAGAGCTTTCGCTCTATCTACAAGGATTCCAATTTTTGAAACTAAATTCTTGCGTCAAATAATCCGCAGAAGCTGTCAATGGGGTCGATTCCGGTAAATGCCTCCGGTCCCGCCATCAGCTTCTCCACAAGTGCATCCAAGGTACTGTCCTTACCGTCATAGGTATTGATATAGGTTCTTGCCTGTGGGATATCTGCCAGCATGGTAGGTTGTCCGCAGCCAACAACTACTACAGGTAATTCAAATACATACCAAGGGATTTCACCACCGCCCTTGGATAGACCGAAGCTAGGTCTTCCACTAGATACATCACAAAGGGTGATTACCATGTCCATATCCTTTACGAAATCCGCAATGGCATTCTTACCTGCAAAGTAAAGATTGATATTGGGCTTCTCCCCTGCCGCAATCTGCTTCTTCATCTTATCCAGTGGGCTTTCGTAAATAAATGCATCAAAGCCCTTCTCGCAGAGTCTCTGCTTCAAAGCTTCTGCCGGATTCCCACCGCCATAGCCCATTGCCTTCATCAGCTCACCCATGGCACCACTGTTCCCCTTGATGTGAACAATCATAATTCTCTTATAATGTTCCGGTGTAATCGGTAGTACACCCTCATCCTTATACTTTACAAGAGTGATGGCATCCTTACTGATTGCTTTCTGCATCTCCATATATTCTGGCTTTCTAAGAGTAGTTGCCAGTACATCCGGCTGCGGTACAAGCTCTTCCTTTGCCTTCTTGTGAAGTCCCATGCGAGCCTTTAAACCAAGAATTCTGGTAAGTGCCTCGGTCATTCTCTCTTCACTGATAATACCGGTCTTATACGCATTTAACATGGTATTAAAATCTTCTTCCGGATCATTGAAGAATAAGAACATATCGCAGCCTGCATTGATGGACAACGGAAGCATCTCGTTTCTCTTCATGCGGTTGGTCATGGCAACCATGTGTGAAGCATCGGTCACTACCATACCATTGAAGCCAAGCTTCTCACGAAGAAGTCCTGTCATGATATTCTTACTTAAGGTAGCTGGCATCATATCATCATCCTTGATATCCGGATCAAGTTCCTTCTCATACTTAGGCATTAAGATATGACCACCCATGACAGCGTCCAAGTCGTTCTCAATCAAAGTCCTATACACATGACCATAGGTTGCATCCCATTCATCCACATCAAAATAGTTTACATTATTTGAAATATGAGCATCTCTGAAATCCTGTCCATTTCCGGGGAAATGCTTTGCTGCGCATGCGAAGCCCGGAATGGTGTGTGCCCCCTTAAGATAAGCTGCACTCATTCTGGCAACACGCTCTGGGTCATTACCGAATGCTCGTCCGATAACCTCCGTATTCTCCCAGTTATAAGCGATATCACATACCGGAGCAAACGCCATATTACAGCCGATAGCTGCACCCTCCTCGTTGGACATCTTTCCAAGCTGGAATGCATACTCCTCCTTGTCAGTAGCACCAATCTTCACCCCGGAACCGATTAAAGTTCCATCCGCACAGGCACCGTCGCCACCTGCCTCCGTATTACATGCAATAAATACAGGAACCTTTGCATACTTCTGTAGCTTACGATTCTGCTCCTGAATGGCTGCACCGGGAGCCGGATTATAACGGCATCCACCTAAGTGGTACTTCTCCATTAATTCCTTTAAATGCTCTTCCTCATGAGATGAGGTTAATTGGAAAAATAACTGTCCTACCTTTTCCTCATCCGTCATCCCTACAATCGTATCTGTTACCCACTTACAATCTTCCTCTGTCAAATAAAAAGGTCTTGCTTTTAAATCCACCATAAGTTCCTTCTCCTTTACTTTAAGTTCTCTAAGAATTCCTTTTCTTTCTGTACCTGATAATCATCGCCATAGCCGCCCTCTAAAAGCTTTGCTACTGCCATATCTACAAATTCCTTCCATGAATCTTTCTCATGTCTTACTAAAATAGGATAATAGTACACATCATTTTTCTTCGCTGCATCCCTATCTCCCGGTGCATCTCCCACCATAAGCACGTGGGATTTGTCGTACCCCTTTCTCATAAGCTCCTGTATGCAGTAGGCTTTACTACCCACATCCTGTGCCAGGATGATATCCACATGCTCCAGCAGATGGTACAGCTCCCATTCCTCTACCACAGCCTGCCTGTTGGCAGAAGAAACAATGGCTACATCACCATATTTATGAGCATATTCCAAAGCTTCCTTTACCCCCTCAAAGGGCTTCTTATCTTGGGGGGAAAGCTGATTAATACTTTCATTCACCTTTCTTGACCAAGAAAGTGCTTTTTTCAAAACGAAACTGTCCTGTTCCGCAATAGCTCTTTCCAGTGCTGGATTAGACAGCTCCGGGCTGCTTTCCACCCATGCATCCAGTTCCTCTATTCCTTCAATCTTACAATAAGAGGCATCCATCTCCTTAAGTGCCATAGCCAGTCCCTTGAACCTGTTAATTCCACGGGTCATGGTATAAAGATTGATATCATTCCATCTTTTCAGAATAGTTTCCTTCCACTGCTCAAGTCCCCACTCCTCCACCATACATGGGCCAAAGCATCGGATATGCTTGATATCCATGGTATCCATGGCGCAACCATCGGAATCTATGCAAAATAGAAAATCCTTTTTCTTTTGAAAATCATTTAAGTCTACACTCATTCTCCCGCCTCCTTTTCCTCTATGATTCTAACACATAGTACTTCTTTACCATGAGTAATATTATTAGTTTTTATCGTATAATTTTCACCCACACTTGAATTCAGCTAAAAATTATACGATAATAGAATAAAATAATACGTTATAGTAGGGGAATCCACATGAACTATGATAAAGAATTTGCTTTTGTAGAAAAATTATTACACAATTTCCGATTAAAACTACGATACCTGACGGAAGAATCCTCCGAAGAAGCACTGCTTTCCAGAGGAATCGGACTGCAGGATATTCTGAACTACAACATTGATTCCACTACCATTTTTCAGTTATTTGAAAATCAATGTAACCCTAATACCCTTTATCGTTTAAAAACTCCCCTTTTATGTCACTATATCCTGTTCCGACTTCCAGATACTACGAAACCTATTTATGCCTATGTGGGGCCTTATATCCTAACTCCCATCTCCAAACAGGATATTCTGAAGCTTGCTGATCAGTATCGTGTGGAGCCGGGCAACATAGCACAATTAGAACAATTCTATATGAACCTTCCCTTTATCTCCGATGAGAGCCTGCTTTTTACCATACTTTATACACTGGGAGAATATATATGGAATGATGCAGACAACTTTACCGTCTCTGACGATTTCCAGTTTCCAATGGCTCTTCCCAAGGATTTTGTCCCTATTTTGGATGTGCAGTCTCCTGACGAAGCATTGCTCACTATTCAGATTCTGGAGCAACGATATGAAGAGGAAAGGCAGCTTATACAGGCAATTACCGTCGGCCAACCCCATAAGGCAGAGCTTGCCCTCTCCCATCTAATCTCCCGTCAGCAGGAAGTAAGAACGGAGAATCCTGTCCGCGATATGAAAAACTACGCCATCATCCTAAATACCATTCTGCGAAAAGCCGCTGAAAATGCCAATATCCAACCTATTCAGATTCATACCATCTCCTCACAGTATGCCCGGAAAATTGAACTGATAACCTCCCAAAGCTCATTTATGGCACTTTCTAAAGAGATGGTACGCAAATACTGCCTACTGGTGCAGAATCACTCTTTAAAAACCTACTCCAAACCCATTCGGAGAGTGATTACGGAAATAGACTATGATCTGACTGCGGATTTAAGTCTGAAGGCTCTTGCTCTACTCTTAAACATCAATCCCAGTTACCTTTCCACTCTCTTTAAAAAGGAAACCGGAACCACTCTGACCGAGTACGTGAACCGCAAAAGAATTGACCATGCCATATTGCTGCTAAACACTACAGATATGCAGATTCAAAATATTGCTTCATACTGTGGAATACCTGACGTGAATTACTTCACCAAGACATTTAAGAAAATTGTAGGAAAGACACCGAAAGAATATCGACGAATGGTGACGGAGAGGAAGTAAAAAGTAAAAGACTCCTTAATATCTACAGAACCCCAAGACTGCCATTTGACAGTCTTGAGGCTCGTACAAAATTACCACAAAAGAATCCGATGGGAGTGTAAAATAAAGTGTGTAAGTTACCGGTAACAAAACTTACGCACTTTATTTTTATGTGAAAGTGCGATACACTAATTGAAAGGAAACGATAAAGGATGAGTACAGCACTTATGGCACCAAGAAAGAAACGCAACACCAAAGGAGCAGCTATTGCCCAGGCAATCTTAGAACAGTATCAGCCACAGACCAAAGAAGATATGCAAGAGGCTATTAAGGATATCTTTGGTCCCATGTTTGAAGCAATGCTTCAGGGAGAGATGGATTCCCATTTGGGTTATGAAGCAAATGATCATGGTTATAAGGATACAGACAATCGCAGAAACGGATACATATCCAAAAATGTAAAAACTACCTACGGTGAGATTCCTGTTGATGTTCCCCGTGACCGTCAGGCTACTTTTGAACCGCAGGTAATTCCAAAAAGAACCCGCGATGTCAGTGGTATTGAGGACAAGGTTATGTCCATGTATGCCAGAGGCATGAGTCAGCGTGATATTGCGGATACAATCGGGGATATTTATGGTTTTGAAATCTCTCATGAAACTATTTCCAGCATCACAGTGTGCGTCTACATTAAGAAACAATGAAAACCCCTCTCAAAAGTTAGAAAAGCATTAACTATGAAAGGGGTTTTCATCGTTTCTTCTGTATCCGTACAGTTTTATTATTTTGTCGAAGACGCGCCCCGACACG
>F42_Fallow_Deer__coassemble_369_pt1 | contig 21820 bp, 14 predicted proteins | sample F42_Fallow_Deer__metabat2_low_PE_003 | metagenome-assembled genome bin F42_Fallow_Deer
CTTTCATTACTATTTGTGCCGCCAACCGAAGGCGGCGGAATGGAGATTATTATGACAATTCAGGAAAGTGTTTTAACACAGGATTTAGAACAGATGATACAGCGGCTGTTGGAAGAGCCGGCTTGTATTGATGAAAAAGTGGAAGGTGTTTGGATTCCATTTTATGTAGCTAAAATGGGAAACTTTCCTATGATGAAATACATCGTGGAATACTCCAGAGCGAGCTTTAATGAGGTGGATGAGAAAAATCGTGATGTCCTGCATTATGGTACGGAGTCCGGTAACCTTGAGCTGGTGCAGTATCTGGTGGAGAAGGTGGGAATGTCACCGGTAAGAGGTGATGTGGACTTAATCACCCCCTTCCAGATTGCTCATGAGAAGGGGCTGTCAGAGATTGAGAAGTATTATGAGGAATATGTGGGTGCAAAATATGAGGATATGTATCATAACCCCATATTGACCGGAATGCATCCAGACCCATCCATTGTAAGAGTGGGCGAGGATTATTATATGGTGAATTCCTCTTTTATCTATTTCCCCTGTATTCCCATTTCACATTCTAGGGATTTGCTTCATTGGGAAGTAATCGGTCATGCCATTACCAATCCTGAGTGGGCGCATTTGCAGGAGCTAGAGGGGGGACGAGGCTATTGGGCACCGGATATTTCTTACTATAATGGTCGCTTTTATATTGCCGCCACCTATCGCTTAAATGATGATGGAACCGTGTATCGTAAGCAGATGGTAACCTCTTCGGAGAGGCCGGAGGGACCTTACGAGGAACCGGTATTTTTAGAGGAAGACGGTATTGACCCATCCATATTTACCGATGATGATGGGCGCAGATATATGATTTTAAACCGTGGTGCCAGAATCTTTGAAATCAGCCCGGATGGAAAAAAGCAGCTTTCTGAGGCAAAGCTTTTATATTATGGACATCAGAAGCGTGCACCGGAGGGATCACATCTTTTGAAGAAGGATGGATATTATTATTTATTCCAGGCGGAAGGTGGTACAGGACCGGGACACAGAATCTCCGTGTCCAGAGCTAAGAGTTTATTCGGTAACTATGAACCCTGTCCCTATAATCCCATTATGCGTCAGATGGATACTAAGGCAGGAATCCAACGTGCCGGACATGGTAAGCCGGTGCAGACCCAGAATGGGGAGTGGTTCATGGTGTATCTTTGTGGCAGGCAGATTGATGGGGCATACAGTATGCTGGGAAGAGAGACAGCCATGGACCCCATTACATGGAATAGCGATGGCTGGCCTATGGTAAACAATTTGCAGGGGCCTAGTGTGTTACAGAAAAAGCCAAATCTCCCGGAGTTTATTCCTCAGGAGCTACAGGACAATTTTGAAAAAGGAATTCTCAGTACCAAGTGGGTTTCTCCAAGAGCACCGGAGGAAAATGCATACACCTTTGAAAATGGATATTTGTGTGTATTAGGAAGCAGAGAGCCGCTGTCAACCATGTATTCCAGAAATATCCTTCTTCGCAGACAGGAGGATTTTCGGTTTTCCTTTGAGGCAACACTTAAGGTACCGAAGCTGGAGAAGGGACAGAATGCGGGAATCACCTGTTATTATGATGAAAATACATATCTGACCTGTGGAATTTATCAGGGCGAGAAGGGATATGAGCTTCGGCTGGAAGAGCATATTGGCAAGGAAACTACCTGTAGTGGAAGCGTAGCTCTTTCCGTGGAGGAAGGGGAGCTTCTTTCGCTGAGAGTAGATACGGATTATTTAAAACGAAGCTTTTCGTATCGTATAGGTACAGTGGAGTGGCAGAAGTTTGTGATACTTGAAAATGTGTATTATCTTTGTGACGAAGGTATAAAGATGGGGAAACGCTTTACCGGAGCGATGGTAGGTGTGTTTGTTTATTCTGGAGAATATGAAGAAAGATTAATAGGGGAATTTAAGAATCTGATATATGCCCCTGGAAAATAAGGAGAACGTGAATCATGAAAAAAATGTGGAATGCCGATAATGGCGACGGAACATATACTAATCCGATATTATATACAGATTATTCGGACCCGGATGTTATTCGTGTAGGAGAGGATTACTTTATGGTAGCATCCAGCTTTTGTAATGCACCATCTGTGCCGGTTCTTCACTCCAAGGATTTGGTGAATTGGAAAGTAATCAGCTATTGTATGGAAAAGCTTCCTTTTGATTATTATGATAAGCCGATGCATGGCTGTGGAAGCTGGGCACCATCCATCCGTTTCCATGAGGGCAGCTACTATGTGTTTATCCCTATGCCGGATGAAGGAATCTTCATGTGCAAGACGGATGACCCATTTAAGGGGTGGGATGCCCCGGTATGCGTCAGAAAGGTGTGTGGCTGGATTGATCCATGTCCATTCTGGGATGACGACGGAAAGGCGTATATGGTTACTGCTTTTGCCAGAAGCCGGATTGGTTTTAAGAGTATCTTACATATGAGTCCAATTAAGCCGAATTGTACTGAGACCTTGGATGATGGTATGCATATTTACGATGGTCATGCCACACAGCCTACCATCGAGGGACCCAAGCTCTATAAGAGAAACGGATATTATTATATTTTTGCACCGGCAGGAGGTGTAAAGCCGGGCTGGCAGACTGTGCTTCGTTCCAGAAATATCTATGGACCTTACGAAGAGAAAATTGTTCTTCATCAGGGAAATACGGAGATTAACGGACCGCATCAGGGTGCATGGATTGATACCCCCAGCGGAGAAGACTGGTTCATTCATTTTCAGGATGTGGGAAATGCAGGTCGAATCATTCATTTGCAGCCTATGCGATGGGTGGATGACTGGCCTGTGATTGGTATCAACGAAGATGAGAATGGCTGTGGTGAGCCGGTAATCACTTATCAGAAGCCGGATGTAGGCAGAAGCTATGAGCCATGTTCTCCAGAGGATTCCGATGATTTCTTAGAGGATAAATTGGGCTTACAGTGGCAGTGGAATGCCAATTATAAAGACAACTGGTACAAGCTGGAGAATGAGCATTTGGTATTATTCTCGCAGCCTGTGGACCCTGCAGTACAGATTTGCGATGTAAGCAACCTTCTTTTACAGAAGTGGCCGGCACCGGAGTTTACTATTACCGCAAAGATGGATATCAGTGAGCTGGTAGATGGCGATTATGCAGGAATGGTGTCTCTGGGGGGCGTATATACGGCTTTGGCTGTAAAAGTAAAGGATGGAAGACGTAATCTGGTGCAGATGACCGGAGAGTGGACCAAGGATAATGAAGTGGAGAATGCCTATGGCAGCATCTGCGGAGATTCTCTATATATTCGCATGAAGGTACAGGATGAAGAACTGGTTTCTTATGAATACAGTGAGGATGGGGAGAATTATAAGTCTGTAGGTGAAGTGATTCCTGCCACACCGGGACGCTGGGTAGGCGTAAAGGCTGGACTTTTTGCAATTAATAAAAGAGAAAGAGAAAGCGGTGCACTGAAAGTGGACTACTTCCTCTTTGAAAAACTATCTTAAAATACGAATATACAGCGTCGCTGTATCTATGATTAACAAACGTAGAAGTAAATAAAGATAAAGTGGCAGAGGCTTCCGCCCATTACAAATAAGTGAAAGATTTCGTGGGAGCCGAAGTATTTATATTTTCCATGAAAGGGCTTGAATTTCAGTGCGTAGATTACGCCGCCGATGGTGTAGATGATGCCGCCGGCAAGGAGCCATAAGAAGCCGCCCAGGGGCAGTGCGTTCCATATTTCACCGAAGGCGAAGACGCATACCCAGCCCATGGAAATGTAAATCACGGAAGAGAACCATTTGGGACAGGTGACCCAGAGCATTTTGGTAATCATTCCAATCAGGGCAATGACCCAGACCGCAGTCAGCATATACAATCCAGTGCGGTTGCCAAGAGAAATCATGCATACCGGAGTGTAGGAACCGGCAATGAGTACGAAAATCATCATATGGTCAATTCTTTTGAAAATGCGAAGCTTCGACCCTTCCAGATTCACGGAATGGTAGAGCGCACTGGCTCCGTAGAGAAGAATCATGCTACTGATGAAGATAAAGGTAGCGATAAGAGTGATTTTGCCACCCTGAGTAGCAGCTTTTACCAGGAGTGGTGCTGCGGCAATCAGTGCCAGCATCATTGCTATATAATGTGTAAGGGCGCTTCCTGGTTCGCGAATGGTAATCTGCATAAAAACATCTCCTAAAATCAAAGAATTACAACATGTAGTTTTGAAAACTACGTCTTGCATAAATAATATTACAGCGTGTTGATGTAAAAGTCAATACGCTTTTTGTTATGGTAACGAGGAAAATAACATTGTGCTTGCACGAATGTTATTTGACGACCGCTAATCAGAGCGAGATTTGCGAGGCGCATCTCGTCTCTGTTATGTCCACGAGGAAATATGTACTCTGTAGTATGAAAAAAGAGAAAATCGGTACAATATCATTGTAAGAAAGTATAAAAAGAAACGATAGAGGTATATATATGGAAAATCAAACAGCTCAGGTGAATCGTGCAAAATTGTATCAGATTATTCTCTTCCCTTTTAATAACGGAGCTACCAATATCTATTTTTTGCTTACGATGAATTATATCGTATATCATGCCAATGGTGTGTTGGGGCTTCTCTTAATCTTTGCCAATGTGATGGTAACGGTAATGCGTATTTTTGATGCAATTACAGACCCAATAATTGGGGTAATTATCGATAAAACAGATGGCAAATTTGGTAAGTTCCGGCCCTATATTGTGCTGGGAAATGTGATTATGGCGGTTTCCGCGGTTCTTATGTTTTTTGGTACCCGTGCAATTCCAGAGAGTATGATGTGGCTTCGGTATGTGGGGTTTGTCCTTGCCTACATCATCTATGTGATTGGTTACACCTTTCAGACGGCATGTACCCGTTCTGGTCAGACAGTACTGACTAACGATCCTTCCCAGAGACCATTATTTATTATTTTTAATACCATCGCATCTTTGCTGGGTATGGGCTTTGTGCAGATTGTGGCACCTATTTTGGGAGAAAGATATGGTTATGGTTCTGCAACTTTTTTTGATGTTATTGTTCCTATTTCCATTATCATATCCGCAATTCTCACAATCTTGGCACTGATTGGAATCTGGGAAAAGGACAGACCGGAATATTATGGTGTAGGAAGTGAAAAACAGGAAAAGGTAAGGCTGTCAGAGTATCTGGAGATTCTGAAGAAGAACAAAGAGCTTCGTATGCTGATGGTTGCAGGGGGAAGCACCAAGCTGGCATTTGCGGTGGCTAGCAATATGAGTGTGGCTTGTATGCTCTATGCATCGATGATGAATGATTATAGTGGACTATATTTGCCGCTGTTTGGAATCACTTTTGCAGCGTCGGTTCCATTCTTTTTGCTCAGTGTCAGAACGGCGCAGAAGAAGGGGCAGAAGGTAGCGTTAGCACTGTATACGAGGATTGCTCTATTCAGCTATGTGGGGGTATTGATACTCCTTTTGTTATGGAGTCAGGATACTTCTTTTGCAATATTATCTCTTCGAAATATCAATCTGTATACCGTTCTTTTCGTTGCATTTTACGCAGTTGGATATGGTGCATATTATTCCACAGCGGATATGCCCATTCCAATGGTAGCAGATTGTTCCGATTACGAAACCTATCGAAGTGGTAAATATATTCCGGGAATTATTGGTACGTTATTCAGCTTAATCGATAAGATGGTATCTTCCCTTGCATCTACGATTGTAGGAGCAGCGGTAGTGCTGATTGGTATTGAGAATCTGCCAGATACAGGCACTCCATACATGCCTGGAATGAAGTGGGTGGTTATTGTGCTGTTCTGTGTGCTTCCCATGATTTCCTGGCTGCTTACCCAGTTTGCAATGGGTAAGTACAGTCTGACGGGAGACAAGATGGCTCATATTCAGGAGGTTAATGCCAAGCGGAAGGAGGCAATCGCAGCTGGTATGACCATGGAAGAGGCCATGGATAAATTCCAGTAGGTGAAAAAGTGAAAATTATTTTCACTTTGCTGATTGAAAAAATAGATGAATATGGTATTATAGTACTATCTACCACTAGGAGATAGGGGAAATACGTATGGAAGTGAACAAAGCAGGATTAACCGGAAGACTATTTGATGGATTTGCGCAGACTTCACGCAGACGATATATTTATTTATCCAATCTGGAAACAGGGGTTACCAGGTGGTGTCAGAATGCTGTGGAAGCTATGGGACTGCCGGGTGAGTATATGACAAACGGAGGTGATTTCTGGGCTTCTCTTGTGCATCCGGATGACAGAGAAATGTTTATCTCTGATATGGAGCAGGTTCTTTCCGGAAAGAAAAAACATCATAATCTGGGATATCGTATTAAAAACGTACAAGGGGATTATGTGATTTGCACCTGTCGTGGCGTTGTTTTGGACGGCACAGAGACGGAACCTCCTCTTTTTATGGGAACGGTGACTAATCACGGAATTGCAGATAATGTAGATGCGACTACCAATTTGTACAACATCCATGGTTTCTGGAGATATCTTCGAGAAGTAAAAGGGAATGATAATTTATATACCACCCTTTTAGTTGGTGTGAACAATTTTGCGGATATCAATGGTGTTTACGGCTATGATTTCGGTGATAAGGCACTTCGCTCCATAGGTTCTTTGCTTACGGAAGTGTTGGGAAGTAAGGTGCAGGTTTTCCGTATGGATGGTGTTCGCTTTGCCTGCTGTTTTGTCGATATCAGTGAAAAGAAGCTGATGAGATTGTATACCCAGCTGAAAGAAGAATTTGCCAAGGGTGTAGTTGTGGGAGAAAACAGAATTGTTATCAACATCTCCGGTGGCGCAGTACAGTTTAGTGGTGATTTTGATGAATATGCTGTACAGAATGGTGCCAGATATGCGCTGCAGCAGTCTAAGTATGAAATGGGCAGTGAGCTGGTTCTGTTTAACAATGAACGTTTGGAAGACAATCAGAATACACTGGAATTAATTGAGCATATCCGTAAATGTATCATAGAAGATTTTAGGGGCTTTTATCTCACATTCCAGCCCATTATGAGTGCAGATACAGAGACTGTGATCGGTGCAGAAGCACTTCTCCGGTGGAAGTGCGAGCCCTTTGGAGAAGTGCCTCCGGGAAGATTTATTCCATGGCTTGAGAATGATCCCAGCTTTTTTGAATTGGGTAATTGGATTTTGAAGACTGCAATGACAGAAGCTAAGGCTTTTCTGGAAAAGCATCCGGATTTTGTGTTGAATGTTAATGTGGCATATCCACAGATGGCAAGACACAATTTCCGCAACAGTGTCAGGGAGATCTTGGCACAGACTGGTTATCCGCCACAGAATTTGTGCTTGGAATTAACAGAACGATGCAGACATCTGGAAGTGGGCTACTTAAGGCGGGAGATTGAACGCTTGAAGGAATTGGGAATCCGTTTTGCTATGGATGATTTTGGAACCGGATTTTCTTCCTTGGATCTGCTGGCGGCTATCCCGGTAGATACTTTGAAAATTGACCGTGGATTTGTACGTGATATTGAGACCAATACTGCAAATCAGCACATTGTAAAAGCGGTTACCGGCTGTGCTCAGGACATGGGTGTTCATGTATGTCTGGAAGGTTTGGAAGATCGTCAGATGATTAATTTTACAAAACAATATCATGTATATAGCTATCAAGGTTATTATTTTTCTAAGCCAATTGTGATGGAAGAGTTTATTAATAAATACAATTAGTTCGTTAAAGAAGAAATATTTTGCTATTTTTAGGAGCTGTACCCGAATTATTAGGGTACAGCTTTTTCTTTTGCAAGTATTGCGAGAAATTGGTCGAATAGATGTAAAATTTTCACCAATTTGCGATAAATTTCTTGCAAAATTAGGAAAAATTTACTATAATTTTTAAGTAAGTATGTATATGTCTGGACGTGTTTTTGTAACAAAAGGGGTTATATATGGACGTAGAAATATTAAAACGATTTACGACGGTGGGAGTAAAGCCAGAAGAAGCAATCTACAGATTTCTTGGGAAAGAGGATATTTATAAGAAATTTTTAAAGAAATATCTGGAAGATACCGGAATCCGCAGCATTAAACAAAGTGTGGAAAAGAAGGATGCATATGAGGTGTTTAAAGCAGCACACACATTAAAGGGCGTAGCTGCGAATCTGGGGCTGGAGAGTGTACAGAATAGAGCCAGTGAGATTACAGAATACACCAGAGAAAAGAGCTTTGAAGAGTTTGATGCAGAGCATCTGAGTTCAATGATTGCGGAGTTAGAGGATTATAACACAAGGGTTTGTGAAGTGATTGAGATGTATTGTCAGTAAAGGCAGGGAGAGCAGATGCAGCAGGAAATTATCAGTTGGCAAAAGTCCATGGATTATTCTTTAGAACTGGTGCTTGCATTTGATGAGCAGGGGAAGGTAGTGTATACCAATCAGACTGCCCGCGAGATGCTGGAATATGGCATGGAGGATGAGAGTGTTACCATATATGATGTTTTCCCGGGAGTATTTACAGAAGGGGAGAATGGATTTATCACGGAACTCACTCTCGGAAGAGAGATTCATGATTTAAATATCTATCGGAAAAATCGAACATTTTTTCATGGAGAGGCAAGGATTTTCCCGGCTGCACAGCTAGGAATCTATATATGTATGGCAAAGGATATTTCCAAGCAGGATTATCTGGAAAAGGAAATCGATAATGCTATAGCAGATGCTCAGGCGGCGGCAAAGGTGAAGTCCGAGTTTGTGGCAAATGTAACTCATGAGCTTCGGACACCGGTAAACGGAATTCTGGGAAATGCCAGACAGCTTCAGGAGCTGGAAGATGACCGAATGGAGCTGAAATACCTGGGGACCATCGAAAGATGCTGTAGGGATATGAATCAGATTATTAATAACATCTTAGACTTTTCAAAGTTAGAGGCTGGAAAGTTTACGTTAGATAATCAGAAGTTTTCCTTCAGAGGTATGGTGGATTATGTAAAGGCAACTCACAATGCCAAGGCTACGGAGAAGGGACTTGACTTTTTCGTAACGGTATCTTCGGATATTCCAGAGTATGTTATTGGTGATGAACTGCGTATTGTGCAGGTTTTAAATAATTTATTGTCTAATGCGTGCAAATTTACTTCTATCGGTAAGGTGGCGTTAGAGGTGGTAAAAACTGCGCAGATTGGTAAGAAAATTGAATTGTTTTTTATGGTCATTGACTCTGGTATTGGTATTGGTCAGGACCAGATGGATAAGCTGTTTCAGAGCTTTTCACAGGTGGATGCGTCCATTTCCAGGAAGTACGGTGGTACCGGTCTTGGGCTGAATATCAGCAAGCAGCTGGTAGAGCTGATGGGCGGTAAAATCAATGTGGACAGCAGACCGGGAATCGGAAGTACATTTTCTTTTTCCGTATGGGTGGAGCTTACGGAAGAGGATTTGGAAAAGACTGGGAATGTAATAGAGACGATGTCGTCAAATGCAGGTATGTTCCAGCAAAGTCTTGAGCAGATGATGGATACGAAGAAATTCGGAAGTGCGGATAACTTAGAGGCGTTGAAGAAGAATTTGTCGAAGCTGATTTTGTGTGTGGAGATGGAGAACTGGGAAAAGGCGGAGAGCTTTATGGAAGGTATCAGACAGCTTACTGAGGATGCACCCAGAGAGGTTAAGACGTCTGTGTTGAAGTTGAAAATGTCTGTTCAGAAAGAGGACTACGATAAGACAATGGAGGCACATACAGCACTGAGTGAACTTTTGTAGGACACCGACGAGGAAATTGAGATGGAAATGAATTTACCGCGCGTCATGATTGTAGATGATGTAGAGGCTAACCGATTTATTTTGAAGAATATAATTGAGACCATGGAGTGCCAGCCCATTCTGGCGGAGAATGGTATTCAGGCACTGAGAATTGTGCAGAAGCTGATGCCTTCTCTAATTCTTCTGGATGTGGCGATGCCGGAGATGGATGGTTATGAGTTTTGTAAAATCATGAAGAGCAATCCGGCAACCCGCAATATTCCCATTATTTTTATTTCTGCTTATGATGAACCTAAGGATATTGTAAGAGGTTTTGAGCTGGGAAGTGAGGACTATATTACCAAGCCTTTTATTCCAGAGGTGGTAAAGGCCAGAGTAGGTGTGCATTTGAAGCTCCATAATGCAACCAAAGATTTGCTGGATATGAACCGTAAGCTGTCTGCTTCGGTGACCGAGCAGCTCAGACAGATTGAGCAGGAGAAGAAAAATGTCCTTTATGCTATCGCCAATGTGGCGAGAGAGAATTCCAGCTATGAAGAGGCACATATGGAGCGTCTGAGCCATAATTGCAGTATTCTGGCGCAGGCGATGCAGTTATCCGCATCTTATGAGCATCTGATTTCGGACAGCTATGTGGAGACCATTAAGGTGGCGTCACCGCTGTGTGATACTGGCAACCTGGTGGTGCCCAGAGATATTTTGCAGAAGAAGTCAGCACTTACTCCGGAGGAGGTGGAGATTATGAGAACCCACACTACGGCAGGTGCTAAAATGTTCAGAGATATCAATTCTGGTGGAGATTATAATGACTTTATGGAGATGTGCATTGATATCGCCCAGAGTCATCATGAGAACTGGGATGGAAGCGGTTATCCGGAAGGATTAAAGGGAGATAATATTCCGATTTCAGCACAGATTGTTGCAATTATGAGTGCTTATTGTGCACTTACGGAGATTCGAACTTATCGAGATCCATTTTCTAAGGAACAGGCATTGGAAATATTAGAACAGGATGCCGGTAAGAAATTTAATCCGGAAATCTGCGCAATCTGTAAGAAGATTGCCAGACAATTACAATAGGTGCAAAGAGGTTGTAATGACAGAAGAAGAATTTTACCGGATTTATACTTTCCTGAAGGCTCGGTATGGAATTGATATGAGCCGCAAGAAGGAAATCATAAAAGGACGGTTAGAGAATTACGTGAGAAATCACGGATTTAAGGATTATCATTTATATATGAATGCTTTAGAAGCGGACAAAACCGGTGAGATGGAAATAAAGCTGGTAGATTTGCTGACCACCAATCACACTTACTTTATGCGGGAGTCAGAGCATTTTGATTATCTGCGAAAAGTGGTTTTACCGTATCTGAAGAAGAAAGAGGAAAAAAATAAAGATTTGCGAATCTGGTGTGGAGCTGCTTCTACAGGAGAGGAGCCGTATACATTGGCAATGCTTCTTATGGATTATCTGGGACTTGAAAAAGAGGCGTGGGATACCCAGATTCTTGCTACGGATATTTCCACGGAAGTATTGTCCCACGCTATGCAGGGAGTGTATACCAAGGAACAGGCACAGCCCCTCCCAGAGCATTTTAAAAGGCAGTTTTTCAAAAATATGCCGGATGGGGAGCATGTGAAGGTAACGGACGAACTAAAAAAAGAGGTGATTTATCGGAAATTCAATCTGATGGAACCCTTTCCATTTCGTAGGAAACTTCATGTGATTTTTCTTCGAAACGTAATGATTTATTTTGATGAAAATACAAAAAAAGAATTATTGGAAAAGGTGTACGAGGCATTAGAGCCGGGTGGATACCTTTTTGTAGGACGTACCGAGACCGTGGACCGAAACGTAGTTCCGTTTGAATTGGTACAGGCGTCTATTTTTCGTAAACGGGAGGTTTAGATTTTGCGGCAGATTAGAGTATTAGTTGTAGAAGATTCCATGGTTTTCAGGGAACTTCTGGTGCAGGCACTGAATAAAGACCCTGCAATAACGGTTGTGGCAACTGCCAAGGATCCCTTTGAGGCACGGGATGCTATTTTAACATATAAGCCCGATGTAATGACATTGGATATTGAATTACCTAAAATGTCAGGACTGGAATTTTTAAAGAAGCTGATGCCTCAATATCCTATTCCGGTAGTGGTAATCAGTTCCTTAAGTGATAAGGTATTTGATGCCATGAATGCCGGAGCGGTGGATTTTGTAGCAAAGCCTCAGATGACGGATAAACAGCAGTTATCTGTACTCCTTAATAATGAATTACCTATCAAGATTAAAATTGCTTCCACAGCCAGAATCAGCAATATTAAAAATGCGCTGGGAGCTTCAGAACCCCGAAAGACTGTGACAAAAAAGGAAGGTGTATCCATCGTAGCTATCGGTGCATCCACTGGAGGAACCGAAGCCATTACCACCGTTATAAAAGAATTCGCACCGGATATTCCGGGAACTGTGGTAGTGCAGCATATGCCGGCAGGGTTTACGGAAATGTTTGCCAACAGACTCAATGATGTGAGCCGGGTGGTGGTTAAGGAAGCGAAGAACGGTGATAGGGTAGTGCCGGGACAGGTATTGATTGCACCGGGCGGTGATGCTCAGATGCGGGTAAAGCGTGTGGGCGAGGATATGCAGGTGGAGATTAAAAAAGGCCCTAAAGTAAATGGTCATTGTCCATCGGTGGATGTGCTTTTTGATTCTGTGGCTACCGTGGCGGAGGATAGTGCCATCGGGATTATCCTTACCGGAATGGGCGGTGACGGAGCAAAAGGGCTTTTGTCCATGAGAAAGGCAGGAGCAGTTACTATCGGACAGGATGAATCTACTTGTGTAGTGTATGGAATGCCCAAGGTGGCATATGAAATGGGGGCAGTCCAATATCAGGACAAGCTGACCGATATTGCAAAGAGAACCTATTCTGTTTTAGGAAAATTAAAATAGTACAATAAGTGATAGGAGGATAATATATGAGGATTCTATTAGCAGAAGACGATTTTGTCACAAGAAAATTTATGACAAATTTTTTATCCAAGTATGGAGAATGTGACGTAACCGTTGATGGTATGGAAGCTGTGGATGCTTTCATGATGGCACTTGAGGAGGGGGAACCCTATGATCTTGTATGCTTAGATATCATGATGCCGGTTATGGATGGATATCAGGCACTGGTAGGAATTCGTAATCTGGAGAAAGAAAGAAATATTCCACCAGAGAAGGCCACTAAGGTAATTATGGCCACAGCACTCAATGAAGAAAAAAATGTAAAGATGGCATTTGACCTTGGCTGTACCGTATATTCCGGTAAGCCAATCGACCAGGACCGCTTCGAACAGGCAATGAAAAAATTAGGACTTATTTAGGAAAATACTATATTAGGACAGTGGAGAAAGGAGCAGTAAATGGCCGAAGAGTTTAATACTGAGAGCATGCTGGACATGTATCTCTTTGAAAACACACAGTTACTCGAACGGCTTCAGGAAATTGTTTTGGAGCAAAAGGACGAGGAGTGCTTCGATGAGGATAGTATCAATGAAATCTTTCGTTCCATGCACACCATAAAGGGTTCTTCGGGTATTATGATGTTTGATGAGATTACCACGGTATCTCACAAGTTAGAGGATGTGTTCTTCTTCCTTAGGGAATCACATCCTGATAATGTACCACATCTTACATTGGTGGAATACGTTCTGGAAGTGTCCGATTTCATTATGGGGGAAATGGAGAAATTACAGAACGGTGAGTCAGCAGATGGAAGTAGTGCTGATTTGGTAGCTCGAATCGATGGTTTCCTGAAATCCATCAAGGGAGAAGAAACGGGAAGCAAGAATAAGAAGAAAGAAGAGAAGGAAAAGGAACCGCAGCCGGCAGCACCAATGCAGTTTTATATTGCACCCATGGCTACGGCGGCAAGCCATTTTTACAAGATTTATATTACCTTTACCCCCGGTACGGATTTGGTAAATGTACATGCATATAAAATCGTATTCGGTTTGAAGGATATTGCAGAAGACTTGCTCCATTATCCAGAGGATATTATTTCTGATGAGAGCAGTGCACAGGAAATCTTAGATAACGGTTTCAAGATGCTTTTGCAGTCCCAGAGCAGTGAAGAGGAAATCCGTAAGTTAATCGGTATTGGTTACGATGTACAGAAGGTTGATATTTACGAGTGTACGGCTGCGGAATACCAGCAGGGCTTTGACTCCATCGGAAGCGAAATCCGTATTGATTTAGAGTCCAGTGTGGAAGAAATTCAGGCAAAAGCAAAGGAAGCGGAAAAGGCTAAGGAAGAAGCTAAGCCTATCGCACCCGGTGATTTCGTTATTCAGACCAAGGAACCGGGTAAGGTTAAGAAGCTGGCAAAGGATAAGCCCAAGAAGACAGAGAAGACCAGTTATATCAGTGTAGATGTAGCCAAGATGGATCTTCTTATGGACTTGATTGGAGAGCTGGTTATTTCAGAATCCGTAGTTCTACAAAATCCCGATTTGAAGGCACCGGGTTTGAAGCTGGATAATTTCAATAAGGCGGCTCAGCAGATGGCAAAGATTTCTACGGATTTGCAGAATGTGATTATGGCAATGCGAATGGTGCCGTTAACCAATACCTTCCAGAAGATGAATCGTATCGTTTTCGATGTTTCCAGAAAGCTGGGAAAAGATATTGATTTTGAAATGATTGGTGACACCACAGAGGTGGATAAGAATATTATAGAACATATTTCCGATCCTCTTATGCATATGGTTCGAAATGCAGTTGACCATGGTATTGAATCCAAGGAAGACCGTGTGAAGGCTGGTAAGCCGGAGAGAGGTAAGGTTACCTTATCTGCAAAGACAGAATCCGGTAAGGTATGGATTGTGGTTACGGATAATGGTGCTGGACTTAACCGTGAGAAGATTATGGCGAAGGCAAGACGGCAGGGACTTTTAGAGCCGGGCAAGATGGAAAGCAGCTATACCGACAAGGAGGTATTCCAGTTTATTACTCTTCCGGGATTCTCTACAAATGAGAAGGTTACCGAATATTCCGGACGTGGCGTAGGCATGGACGTAGTAATGCAGAATATCCAGTCCATCGGCGGTACTTTAGAGATTGAAAGTACCTATGGACAGGGCTCCAGCATGATTATGAAGATTCCTCTTACTCTTGCGATTATTGATGGTATTGTAATGGAGGTCGGTTCTTCTACCTTCGTAATAGAGACCGGCGTAGTCAAAGAGTTTATCCGTGTGAATAAGAGTATGCTGCTTCAGGAGCCTAATGGCAGCGAATGCGTCATGATTCGTGGAGAATGTTATCCGGTGCTCAGACTTGGCCAGTGGTACAATCTGAAAGAATATCGCAAGGATGTAGAAGAAGGTATGATGCTGATTCTTGATATTGACGGCAAAAAAATGTGCCTCTTCGTAGATACCTTGGTTGGTAAGCAGGAGATTGTAGTAAAGCCCATTCCAAACTATATTAAGAAGGTGAAAGGAATGTCCGGCTGTACACAGCTTGGTGATGGAAGCATTGCACTTATTTTAGATCCGGCAGGATTAGTAGACTTATAGAGAAAGGATTGTGGGTATGGATATTTCAAAAGACGTAGTGCTTCCTGCGGAAGAGTCCCAGGAATCGCTTTTTTCACAGCTTGGAAAATATGTAACATTCAAGTCCGGTAACGAGTATTTCGGTATCAAGATTGAATATGTAAATGAAATTATCGTATTGCAGGAGATTACGGTAATTCCGGAAAGTGTAGATTACATTAAGGGGCTCATTAACTTAAGAGGTAAGATTATTCCGGTAATCGATGTACGTTTACGCTTTAAGCAGGAGCCATTTGAGTATAATGACAGGACCTGTGTGATTATTATCAAGCTGAATGATATGACAGTTGGCCTGATTGTAGAGCAGATTGCGGAGGTTGTAGAAATCAAAGAAGATAATATTCTTCCTTCTCCATCCTTCGGACATGCGGATACTTCTAAGAATAAGTATGTGTATGGAATCGGTAAGGTGGGAGAGGATGTGAAGCTTCTGTTAGATCCCGATAAGCTGTTAAATGATAAGGATGTTGACATTATTGAGTCATTGACCGATGAAGACAACGAAGACGCAGAGGATGCAAAGAGTGATTCCAAGGAGGATAAATAGAAATGGGTGATTTGTGTGTAAAGCTGTTTAAAACAACGAAGATTAGAACGGCACTTGTCGTTGGTATGTTACTGATTGATGTGATTGTTTTAGCCAGTCTTGGTCTTGGCTACAGAGCATGTGCGACAATATCAACTGTAGACAATCCGGAGAGATGGCTTTGGAGCTACCAGATATTCACGGTGGTTATGATTGTTTTGAATCTTATGGTTACAACCGGTATTTTGATTGTATTCATCAGTGGCGTTGATCGTGCTTCCAAGGAAGCAAAGAGAGTCGCTGAGAATATGGTAGAAGGTAATGTAAACATTCAAGTGGAAGATTTTGGTAAAAATGAATTTGGTGAAATCTTAGGAAATCTGCAGAAGATTATTGATAATATTAAGGAAGAAGTTATCGTTGTAAGAACTATCGGAGAAGGTGACTATACCGTGAATGCTGCGCCGAGATCTGAGAATGATGTTTTAGGTGGTGCGCTGAAGGCTCTTGTAGATACCAACAGAAGTACTCTTTCAGAGATTCGTGATGCAGCATATCAGGTAACTACCAGCTCTTCTCAGGTGGCAAGTGCTTCCGAAGCATTGGCACAGGGCTCTACCGAGCAGGCAAGTGCTATTGAGCAGATTACCGCTTCTATTACCGAAATCGCAGAAAAGACTGCAAAGAATGCTGTAGAAGCAAATACTGCTGCAGAGCTTGTAGGTACTGCAATTGCAGATGTAAGACGCGGAAATGATGAAATGCAGGAAATGATGAAGGCTATGGCTGACATTAATAAAGCATCTGAAAGCATCAGTAAGATTATTAAGGTTATCGATGATATTGCATTCCAGACCAATATTTTAGCTTTAAATGCAGCAGTTGAGGCAGCACGAGCCGGTGATGCAGGTAAGGGCTTTGCAGTAGTAGCAGAGGAGGTTCGTAATCTGGCAGCAAAGAGTGCAGCAGCGGCTCAGGAGACGGCAGATCTTATTGAGAATTCTATTGCTAAGGTTGGCGTAGGTTCTAGAATCGCAGATGGAACCTTTAAGGCACTTGAACAGATTACCAGCGCAGTTTCAGAGAGTGAAAGTATTATTAATGGTATTGCGGAAGCATCCAATTATCAGGCAACTGCAGTTGCACAGATTACTCAGGCCATCGGTCAGGTATCACAGGTTGTTCAGACCAATTCTGCAACCAGCGAGCAGTGTGCAGCAGCCAGTGAGGAGCTTTCTAATCAGGCAGCTATGATGCGTGAATTAATCAGCATATATAAGCTGGGCGATGAGGCACCTGTAAAAGCCAGAAAAGCAAGAAAAGACCGTGTAGCTATGGCAGGAAATGCGAATGAACAGATTATTTCTTTAGGCGAAGGCTTTGGAAAGTACTAAATAAAAAGAAAGTTCCGGCGCCTTTTACGACGCCGGGCTTTTCTATAATTGTAACTCGTAAAATTCTATTCATATTCGGAGGCAACAAGTGAACATAGGATACGGCTCAAAAGAGAAGAATATGGCGATGGAACGAACAATCATATTTGCGGATACCGTATATGACTTCGGAATGTTGTTTGTTGCCTACAAATATGAATGGGGTCTGGGAATGCTTTCCTTTATTCTTTGCGGAATTTTAATGTGCTGGATTGTGCATGTGACACAGTTTAGATCCTACAAATTCCGGGCGTATTGGATTGCAGGAATCATGCAGTTTTTCGTGACAATTTTCTCTATCCGCATGGAGACCTTCCTAGGCGTTACTGCTACCTTTATGACATTGACTATATTGGTCGGTCTTTTTGCAATTCCCCAGCTGATGATATTACCAGCTGCCAATCTAACCTTTTTGATGATCTATCATGCAGCACATCATACCACCATGTATGATGGCGGGGAGACAGACATGGCAAGGTCTATACTTATGTACGGTAGTATTTATGTGACGATTTTCATTGTGTACCGTTTTATCAAGACCCAGCTTGCCAGCCAGCATTATCTTCGTACCACCATTGAAGAGCTTTGCGAGGCTGAGCGTAGTAAAACGGATTTCCTTGCCAATGTCAGTCATGAGATTCGTACACCGATCAATACCATTTGCGGTATGAGTGAGGTGATGCTGAGGGAGGAGCTTCCTCAGAAGGTGAAGGACAGTCTTTTTGATATTCAGACAGCAGGTCGAAATCTGCAGTCCGTAGTTAGCGATATTTTGGACTTTTCAGAGTTAGATAGTGGAAAGATGGAAGTGGTGGAAGAGGTATACAACATTACCTCAACCATCAATGACATCATTAATTTGACGGTTGCACGCAAGAGCGAAAAGGATATTGAGCTGATTGTAGATTGTGACAGCAGCATTCCCTGTGGCCTTTTTGGAGATGAACAAAAGATTCGAAGGGTGACTATGAATTTGATGGATAATGCAATTAAATTTACTAACGAAGGCTGCATTACTATCGGAATCACCACACGAAAAGAGGCTTATGGTGTAAATCTGTGTGTAACGATACGGGATACCGGGATCGGTATGAAGCCGGAAAATCTGGAGAAGCTTTTTGCAAGCTTTAGTCAGGTAGATTCTAAGAGAAATCGCGTTACCGGTGGTGTAGGACTGGGACTTGCCATTTCCAAGGCTCTGGTACAGAAAATGGGAGGTTTTATAACTCTGCAGAGTGAATACGGCAGAGGAACGGAGATTCGATTCGTTATTCCGCAAAAGGTGGTAGATGAGGCTCCGATTGTCTGCTTAAAGAATCCAGAGAAGCTGCGAATGGCGATATATATTAATATGGAGCAGTTCGGATATGAAACGATTCGTGATGAATATACCAATTATATTATCCATATGGTGACCCAGAATGGTGTGTCCTGCCATATGTCCCGTAATCTGGCGGAATTAAAGCGTCGTATAGAGAAGGAAAATTTTACCCATATTTTTATTACAGATGTAGAGTACTGGGAAGATAAAGAGTATTTTGAGCGGATTTCAGAGACTACAAAGGTGATTGTTGCTATGGACAGGCAGGATGATGTGGATATTAATAATACGAATCTCCACAAGCTTTATAAACCATTTTATGTAGTTCCGATAGTTATGTTTCTCAATGAAGAGATTGACAATCATGCTATTTCAGAAGGCGTGGTTCGTAAAGAGCGATTTGTTGCGCCGGAAGCTAAGATTCTCGTTGTTGATGATAGTCCGATGAATATCCGTGTAATTCAGGGACTTTTAAAGCCTTATCAGATTCAGATTGATACTGCACTCAGTGGGTTTGAAGCAATCGATAAGGTGGAGGTTAATGTTTACGATTTTATTTTCATGGATCATATGATGCCGGAAATGGATGGTATAGAGGCACTTCACAGAATCCGTCGAAAGCCGGGGGCTTATTTCAAAACTGTTCCGATTATTGCGCTGACAGCCAATGCAATTGCTGGTATGCGTGAGAAATTTATGTCGGAGGGCTTTAATGATTTTGTGGCAAAACCGGTGTCGCTGTCAGTATTGGAGCGTGTACTTTTACGAACGATTCCTAAGGAAAAAATTCAAAGAGTGGTAGAATTTGTAAAAGAGGAAAGTGTGACCGCAGTGGCCCCAGAGCCGGAAATCGTAAAAGAGGAGCCGCTTTTTAAGCTTGGTGATCTGGATGTGGAAAGCGGAATCACTTATTGCGGAACCCTGGAAAGCTATATTGATATTCTGAAGCTTCACGCAGAAGAAGATGAAGAGAATATGAAGCTAATTGCAAATTTATTTGAGAAGAAGGATTATAAGAACTACTCCATTCAGGTACATGCATTAAAGAGCGGAATGAAGAGTATTGGTGCAGCAAAGCTTTCCAAAATGGCTATGAAGCTGGAAAGGGCGTCCAAGGAAGGCGATTACGCTTATGTTCTGGAGCATCATGGTGAGATGATGATGGAGTATGAACGTATCATTGATTTGCTTACCGGTGACGAGAGACTGGTAAGTGAGCATGAGGTTTCTGAGGAAGTATTAAATCTTAGAGAAATCGATGGGGAAGAGCTTAACCAGCTTTATAAGGATTTTGAAGAAGCGGTATTTACTTTTGAACAGAGTAAGGTATTAGAGTCATTGAAGGCATTTGATGAATGCAGCTATAAGGGTACATCCCTAAGACAGCATCTTGCCATTGTATATAAGAAAGCGGATATGCTGGACTACATGTCAGCACTGGATATTGCATTGAAGCTTAAGGAGGAACTCACCCATGCGTGAGAAATTAATGAAACTATTACAAGGGGAAAATAAGGATATCAGAGAGCGACTATTCCGAATCATTATTATGGTAGCCAGTGTTGCCGGGGGAGTAGGCGTCATCGAAGGAATCGCTGTGAATACCTCTGTGGAGTATTATGCCATTTTCGGCGGGCTGCTTGTGATACTGGCCATTTCCCTGACGCTGGTATTTAAATACAACCGAATACATACTGCCTCCTGGATACTGGGTATCTTTATTGTAGTTTTTGCGTTTCCGGCCATTTTCTTTTTGAGTGGTGCCATGGAAAGTGGAGCAGCCATTTGGTTTGTGCTATCCATATATTATCTGTTTTTAATGTTTAGTGGAAAGGAGCTTGTTTTCTTTCTTCTCTTATCTGCAATAATTAATGGCGGAACTTATTATATGGCATACCGTTTTCCTCATGTTGTTCTTCCATTGGATTCCAGATTCGCAGCCCTTTTTGACTCTTACTTTTCGGTAATGATAGTAGGAATTTGTTTGGGGGTGCTTTCAAAGTTCCAGCAGAATGTATATGATAAGGAAAGACAGATTAATGAAAAGCAGAAGGCGGAGCTGGAGGCACTGAGTGTTTCTAAGGACACCTTTTTTGCCAGCATGAGCCATGAGCTCAGAACGCCGATTAATACAATCATTGGTCTCAATGAGATGATTCTTCGAGAGGAGACCAGTGAAGAAGTAAGAGAAAACGCAGAGAATGTAAGAAATGCGGGCAAGATGCTTTTGGCACTGGTAAATGATATTCTGGATATTTCCAAGATGGAAAGCCAGAGAATGCAGATTGTTCCGGTGAATTATGACTTTTCTGTTCTGATTAGGGAACTTGTGGATATGATAGCAGTTCCGCTGAAAGAGAAGGAATTGGAATTCCGGCTGGAGGTGGAAGAGGATTTACCGAGAATTCTTTACGGTGATGAAAAGCGTATCAAACAGATATTAATCAATTTATTAACTAACGCAGTCAAATACACAAACGAAGGACGCGTTACCCTTACCATAAAAGGGGAAGCTATAGAGGGAGATAAGGTTCATTTATCCTTTTCCGTAACAGATACCGGAATCGGTATCAGAAAAGAAAATCTGGCTCATCTGTATGATTCCTTCCGCAGATTTGATCAGGGAAATAATGCGAAGATTGAAGGTACCGGCCTGGGGCTTGCCATTTCCAAACAGCTTGTGGATATGATGGGCGGAGAAATCAAGGTAGACAGTATCTATACTAAGGGCTCTGTATTTACGGTAACGCTGGATCAGGCAATTATCGAGAGAGAGCCGGTGGGTAAGATTAAAACGGACAATATTGCAAAATCAGCCAATGCACGTTATACCCAGAGCTTTGAGGCACCAGAAGCAAGAATTCTGGTGGTGGATGATTCCAGCATGAATCTGACCGTAGTAAAAAAGCTTCTTAGGGATACGAAGGTGCAGGTAGATACGGCTCGAAGCGGGGAAGAATGTTTAAAGATGACAAAGCAGAAATATTATCATGTAATTCTGCTGGATCACTACATGAGTCCTATGGATGGTGTAGAGACTTTGTACGCAATTCGTAAACAGGAAAATGGACTTTGCAGGGGAGTATCTGTAATTGCTTTGACCGCTAATTTTACATTGGATAGTCAGAAAGCCTATCAGGAGCTGGGGTTCGATGAGTATCTTACCAAGCCCAT
>F42_Fallow_Deer__coassemble_370_pt1 | contig 21751 bp, 13 predicted proteins | sample F42_Fallow_Deer__metabat2_low_PE_003 | metagenome-assembled genome bin F42_Fallow_Deer
TTCTCTACAGGAACCATGGTTTTACCCATTCGTCTTGGAAAAAGTCTGGGGTTCGATACCGTCATGTTGTGGAATCGAGATTTGACGCATGGAATAGAAAAGCCGGAAACCGCAAAACTACTATATGTGGCAGCAACCAGAGCATTGCATGAGCTCCATATCCTGAATTGCTAAATGGGCCGAAAGTACTATGAAATCAACGCCAATCATTGACTTTTTGCAAAAGAAAAGTTATTCTAGGATTAGGTAACTTTTCTTCAAATGAGGGACAGCAGAATGAATGATTCGGAAATGTATTACAAAGCCGGTCTAGATTATTTAACCGGTTTATCCAACAGATGGGGCTTGCATGATTATTATGCTTCTCTGGGACAGGGAAAGACCATTCATGCAATGTATATTGATGTAGACAATTTTAAGCGTGTGAATGATGTATATGGTCACAGTATGGGGGATGAATTACTGGTTGCCATCAGCAATCTGATTACGACTTATACCGAGGGATTTGCTGCGCGTATTGGCGGTGATGAGTATGTGGTGCTGTTAGATGGGGATTTATCCCGTAGGAAAGTAACGGGCATTGCAGAACGCCTTTTGAAGAGTATGCAGGATATGGATTTTCGGAAAGATGTGTTATCCCTGATTTCCTTAAGTATCGGTATTGTTTACGGACAGAAGGTGGATATGCCTCTGGATGACATTCTGTATAAATGTGATGCTGCTATGTATAAGGCGAAGAACGATGGTAAGAATCGTTTTGCCTTTTTTCAGGCACTTGATGAAAGTATAAGGCTGAAAAAAAGTATTGAAACAGAGATGGAGGAGGCCTTAAGAGAGGGACAGTTTTTAGTATATCTGCAGCCGAAGATTAATATGGTTTCTTCAGAGCTGTTTGGTGCAGAGGCTCTTTGCCGCTGGATTCATCCGGAAGATGGGCTGCGCAGCCCGGCACTTTTTATCCCGATTTTTGAAAAGAATGGATTTATTTCTAAGCTGGATTTTTATATTTATGAGGAGACCTGTAAGATTAAGGCTGGCTGGAGAGGAACGGAATTTGAGCATTTACCCATTTCTGTGAATATGTCCAGACTTCATCTTTACAATAAGCTGCTTCCTTTTGAGCTGGCAGATATTGCAGATGAGTATAGAATTCCTTATGAAGAACTGGAAATAGAAATTACGGAGAGCGTATTTATTAAGGACAGTGAAGAGCTTGTACAGATGGTTGCAGCACTGAAAAAGCAGGGCTTTATGGTATCCATCGATGATTTTGGTGCAGGCTTCTCCGCACTGAATCTTTTGAAGGATTTGCCAGTAGATACCATAAAACTGGATAAGGAATTTTTACAAGGCTCTACGGATGATGTACGCGGTAAAAAGGTTCTGAAAAATATTATTTCTCTTTGTAAAGACCTAAAGCTGGAGGTAGTAACGGAGGGTGTGGAGACAAAGCCGCAGATTGATTTTGTAACAAGCTGTGGATGTCGTATTGCTCAGGGATTTTATTACGCAAAGCCCCTTCCTATCGATGCGTTTGAAGAGTTTGCAAGAGAATACGCCAAGAACAAGCTGGAAAGCTATGTGTTCCGTTTTAATGGTAGTTTGCGTAGTGAGGACGGCAGCTTTGAAGGCGAGTATAATGGTATAGAGTTACGTTTTGGACAGGGAATTACTCCAGACAGCAGATCCCTTTATTTACCGGGAGGAGAAGCAGAAGAGAATGTGGTTAAGCTTCCAAATAAGGTAATTGTTAATGATAGTTATACGATAGCCATGTGGCTAAAGCCAAGAGAACTGCACTCTTGGGGAGCTGCCTGCTATGTGAAGTTTGAAACTGGATTTGCAGCAATGCTTCCACTAGCCTGGGAGGGCGTATCTGATTTCAGAATCCGTGATTCCAGAAGTATTAATGGCTGGTATGATGTAAGTGGTTGTCCGGCGAGAGAGGGGCTCTGGTGTCATTTTACAGTGTCCTATAATGCAAAAACGGAGACGGCAACATCCTTCATTAATGGGGAAGTAGTTGGTGTGATGGAAAATGTACCGGTGAATCGGTACGTGAATGCAATTATGCTGGGTGGAGATATTTTCCAGCCATCCTTTAGCGGAAATATTTGTGAAGTAGTGATTTATAACGAAGCAAAGGATTATCAATTTGTAAAAGAATTATTTACATCCTACGTGGAGCGGCAGGGATTTAGTCATCTATAGGGATGTTTGGGGAGAAAATGTATAAGATTTTAGTAGTTGATGATGAGAAGATAGAACGAAACGGTATCCGTTTTCTGCTGAGGCAGATGGATTTAGAGCTGGAGATTTTAGAGGCAGAAAACGGAAAAAAGGCCGTGGAGGTGTTAAAGACAGAGTCTGTAGACATTCTTCTGACGGATATCAAGATGCCATTTATGGATGGGATGGAGCTGATTGCTGCGGTGCGTCCCTTATATCCGGATATGATGATTGTGATATTTAGTGGCTTCAGCGATTTTGAGTACGCAAAGAATGCCATGAAATATGATGTGAAGGACTATATTTTAAAGCCGGTGGAGCCGGCAGAATTTAAAAATACTCTGAATAAAGTGGTTGGCGTATTAAAAGAAAAGCAGGAGCAGAAGCTTTTTAAGGATATGAGTCAGACCTTTATGGAGGAGCACCTTTTATACAGTCTGGTGAACGGCAGTGCGCTGTCAGAGCTTTCTGCGAAGCAGGGGGAGCTTCTGAATAGTTGTGCGGTAGAGCGTTTTCATCAGATTGTTTTATTGGAATTTAATGAGGAGTTTTTCGGTAAAAGCGATAAAGAGTTGAATTTACATGTGCAGGAAGTATTGGGAGACAATTTTCGCTATCTGAATTTGAACCCTCAGCAGAGTATTATTTTTCTGGAAGAGCCACTGGGAGCGTGTGCCAGGGAGACTGCAACAGCGTTGTATGAGAAATTGAAGGGTAAGTATACTTTCAAATTCTACATTGGAGTGTCCGAGAGCTTTGATGGGGCGGAAGGTATTTATCCTCAGATGGAAAAGCTGGAGAAGGTCATGGAGAATAAGTTCTTCCTCACCGGAAACCACGTATTTTTAGTTGGAGAAAATCAGGTGGAATATGTCCAGCAGATGGATGATAATACGCTGTTTAAGCAGATGCGTCAGGATATTAAAATGAAGGATATTCCCGCACTCAGGAATCATTTTGGATTTGTGTGTGAGCGTTATACGGATAAAACCAATTATTCTCAGGTGTATGTTAAATTTATTTTCTCCAATTTCTTAAAGGACTTTTATGATGCTCTTCCAGAGAGTGAAAGAAATGAAGTAACCCGGGAGATTGAGAAGCTGTATAAGGCGACTACCTTTAAGGAAGTAAGGGAGATTGTTAATCAGAATATTGACCGTTTGGAGAAGGCATTTAATGCCAATCCCCAGATGACTCATCGGGAGATTGAGGTTGTTAAACAATATATTTACGACCATTACAAGGAAGAGCTTTCCATAGACATGCTGGCGAGGCTGGTGTATATGGCTCCCAGTTATTTAAGTGCGGTGTTTAAGAAGGAAGTGGGGCAGAACTTAAGTAAATTTATCAAGGAGTACCGAATGGTAAAGGCCAAGGATATGTTGGAAAATACCCATATGAAAATCGTACAGGTAAGCGAAGCGGTTGGATATCCTAATGTATCTTACTTTTGCCAGAGCTTCCGGGAATTTTTCGGAATCAGTCCTCAGAAATTCCGCAATCAGGGAGAAGAGTCATGATGTTGCCGGAAAAAGTAAAGGGCTTTTTTCAAAAACAAAATACAAAATCTAAAATGATGCTCACCTATGTGGTCGTTATTTTTGTGCCTATTATGGTTCTTTCCATTGCGCTCTATGGGCAGATTCGCAGTATTATGTTGGAAAAGGATACGGACAGTATCCAGAACTTTGTGTATGAGGCACAGTCTGCCATGGATAATCAGCTGGCCATATATAACAATCTGACCAATTATGTCTCTTATAATCAGAGTATTTCCCAAGTGGTGAGCTATGATTATCAGTCTACCTATGAGAAATACAATCAGGTGGTATCGGTGCTGGACCCTCTTCTTGCCAGTTTAAAGTACTTTCATAAGGATTTAAAGCAGGTTACCATCTATATGGAAAATGAGGAGATTAAGCATGATACTACATTGGCACCTTTGGAGGAAATAGAAGGTCAGGAGTGGCTGAATGTAGTGATGGAGGCCGGAGATATCCGGTGGTTTGTGAATCGGGAGGCAAAGCAGGCCTTTGCTGCCCGCAGGATGCCTACGCTTGAGGAATACAATCTGACAGGCATCCTATATATCAATGTGGATTATGATACTCTTTTTGCACCCTTTGAGAACACCATGCGTTCTAATTTTGGAATCTATATTGTGGACGATCAGGGAGAGGTGATTTATGAGCAGAATCGCTTTGAGGAAAAGTATCAGGAGGATTATCTGGCCTACGAGGCTTTTCAGGTCAAGAAGGATGGGGAAAATGGTGACTATGTTGTGGTAGAGACAGTATCCGACCAGACCGGCTGGAAAATCGGTCTCTACATGCCGAATGCCCAGATTCTCAGTACGGTAACACCGCTGGTAATTACGACCATATTGATTGCACTGACTTGCATTATTCTTTTGATTGTGATGCAGCAGATGGTTTATCAGGTGTACGATGCGAAAATTCAGCAGAAGGCTTACGAAATGAAAGCGTTGCAATCCCAGATTAATCCTCACTTTTTATATAATAGTCTTTCTCTGATTAACTGGAAAGCATTAGAGGCGGAAAAAGAGGATATCAGTCAGATTACGCTGGCTCTTTCCAAGTTTTACCGCACCTCTCTGAACAAGGGAAAGAATACGCTCAGAGTTGCGGAAGAGATTGAGAATGTGAAATCTTATCTTCATATCCAGCAGGTGATGCATGATGATTCCTTTGATGTGGAATATCATATTGCGCCGGAAATCTTGGAATATGAGGTACCTAATCTGATTTTACAGCCTATTGTAGAAAATGCCATTGAGCATGGAATTGAGCTATTAGAAGAGCGAAGGGGAAAGCTTATTATTTCAGGTTATACGGAGGGTAAGGTAGTTGTCTTAAGTGTAAAGGACAATGGTGTAGGAATGGAGCTTTCTAAGGTGGACAGCATCCTGACAGAAAGCTCAAAGGGGTATGGTGTCCGCAATGTAAATGAGAGGTTAAAGATTAGCTTTGGACCGGAATATGCCTTACAGATTAAGAGTGTTATAAAAGAAGGAACAGAAGTAAAAATACGGGTACCCATAGGGTAGTCGTATTTTTATATATAAATTTCATGCTGGAAAACGATTTCTTAAATTTTCAACATGTTTCTAAAATCATTGATATATACGTTTTTCTTCTGAATAATTACAATAAAGCATGTAAACGATATGAAAAAGTTCAAACAATTTTGAATGATTTTCGGCGTGAAAAGGAGAGGAAAAATGAAAAAGAAAGTATTATCTTTGGTTTTAGCAACCACAATGCTCGCAGGACTTACCGCATGTGGCGGAAGTGAAGCACCACAGGATTCCCAGACACCAGCAGAGAGCAGTCAGCAGACACAGGGAGATACCCAGCAGGGCTCTACAGAGGAAGTAAGAACCGTAGACCTTTTAGTATGGGCTCCTTCCGAGGACCAGGCAGAGGATACCGGCAACTGGCTTGCAACCATGTGTGAAAAATTCGATGAAGAGCATCCTGAATGGGAAATCAATTTTACTTATGGCGTATGTGCAGAAGGTGATGCAAAGGCGACGGTAACTCAGGACGTAGAAGCTGCAGCAGATGTATATATGTATGCAAACGATAACTTAAATGACCTTCTGGCAAGCGGAGCAATTGCAAGAATCGGTGGCTCAGCACTGGATTATGTAAATGCAGAAATTCCGGAGTCTTTAGTTAATTCCGTAACTGTTGACGGAGCTGTATACGGCATTCCATTTACTTCCAATACTTGGTTTATGTATTACAATAAGAGTATCTTTACGGAGGAAGATATTAAGAACTTAGATACCATGCTTGCAAAATCTAAGGTAGCATTCCCTCTTACCAACTCATGGTATATCGCATCCTTCTATACAGCTAATGGCTGCACCTTATTCGAGGATGGTACCAATGAGGCAGCAGGTATTGACTTTGGTGGTGACAAGGCAGTTGCAGTTACTGATTACTTAGTTGATTTAGTTGCAAATCCCAATTTCGTGAATGATGCAGATGGTGCAGGTATTTCCGGCTTAACTGATGGTTCTATCGGTGCAATGTTTACCGGTTCATGGGATTATCAGAACATCGTAGATGCTATCGGTGAAGAGAATGTAGGTGCAGCACAGCTTCCTACCATCACTATTAATGGCGAAGAGAAGCAGATGATGGCATTTGCGGGATCTAAGGCAATCGGTGTGAACCCTCATTGTGAAGATGCAGATGTAGCAATCGCTCTTGCAGCTTACCTTGGTGGTGAAGAGGCTCAGCGTGCTCACTATGAAATGAGAGGTATCATTCCAGCAAACAATACTGTTGCAGGTGATGATGCTGTAAAGGCTGATGTAGTTGCGGGTGCACAGTCAGCAACCATTGCAAACACTTCTATCATGCAGCCTATCGTAGCTAACATGGGCAGATATTGGAGTCCTGCTGAGAACATGGGTAAAGCTATCTTAGCAAAAGAAGTTACACATGATAATGCAGTAGAGCAGACACAGCTTATGAATGAGTCTATGAATAAGGACGCTGTACAGTAGTTTTATCAGCCGGCGGCAAACTGTCGCCGGCACTTTTTAAGGTAGGAGGGCAATTTTGTGAGTAAGAATTATCAGGACCCACATACCCTGAGGGCAGCAGTAAAATACGGTGATTTGGGAACCAGACTCTCTTTGATTATCTGCGGTATCGGTAACATGTTACACAGGCAGGTGGTAAAAGGAATTCTTTTTCTGGCAGTAGAGCTGGGATATATCTGGTTTATGCTTGTGGCAGGTATCTCCTGCATCAGAATGCTGCCATCTCTTGGCTGGCTGACACAGACAGAGGTGTGGAACGAGGCAAAGGGTATTTATGAGTATACACAGGGACATAATTCTGTCCTGATTTTGTTATATGGTGTTGTAACCATATGTGTTACTGCTTTATTTGTTTTATTTTGGAGAAGCTGTGTAATCAGTTCCTATAAAGCACAGCTGAGATGTTCGGAAGGTAAGCATGTGAATACCTTCTTAGAGGATGTAAAGGATTTGTTTCATGGTAATTTGCAGAAGCTGCTAATGACGGTGCCCCTTGCTGGTATTTTTGCATTTACGGTGCTGCCTCTTATTTTCATGATTACCATGGCATTTACCGATTATAGTAAAATCGGCGACCATCTGGTTTTATTTGACTGGGTAGGTCTGGAAAATTTCAAAAAGGTATTGAGCTTTAGTGATACCATAGGTCAGACATTCTGGTCAGTTCTGGGATGGACCATTTGCTGGGCTATCTTTGCAACTGTACTTAATTATATACTTGGTATGATTCTTGCAATCGTCATCAACCGTAAGGGAACCCGAGGAAAGGCTTTCTGGAGATTCTGTTTTATGCTTTCCGTGGCCATTCCCCAGTTCGTATCATTACTCATTATCCGTACCATGTTCAATCAGGATGGTATAGTGAATTTGCTTCTGAAAGAGGGTGGTTTTATTACCGAATCCCTTCCATTCTTTACCAATGCTACCTGGGCGAGAATTATGGTAATTGTAATTAATCTTTGGGTAGGTATTCCTTATACCATGATTCAGGCAACGGGTATTTTGCAGAATATTCCTCAGGAGCTTTACGAGTCCGCAAAAGTTGATGGGGCAGGTCCTGTGGTAACCTTCTTTAAGATTACACTTCCATATATGATGTTTGTTATGACACCATACCTGATTACCCAGTTTACCGGCAATGTAAATAACTTTAATGTTATCTTCTTACTTTCCGGTGGTAATCCTACACCGGTGGGCTCTACCGCAGGTAAGACAGACCTTCTGGTAACATGGCTGTATAAGCTGACGGTAGACCAGCAGTATTATAACTTAGGTGCTGTTATCGGTATCCTGACATTCATCGTGCTCGCCATTGTGGCACTGGTAACTTATCGTAACACCACATCCTATAAAGACGAGGAGGGCTTCCAATAATGAAAAAGGAAAATACGGGCTCTGGGTCAGCAAAGCGATTTATTTCTAACAGCATTGTGCATGTCATTTTGGCAGTACTGGCAGCCATCTGGCTCTTCCCCATATTCTGGGTGGTACTGACCAGCTTTAAAACGGATAAGGGACCTTATTCTACACAGTTATGGCCGAATGAGTTTACTTTGGATAATTATGTGAGATTGTTTACAGATAAAACGGTTTTAGACTTCCCGCAAATGTTTAAGAATACTCTATTCATTGCGGTGTGCTGCTGTATCATTTCTACATTCATGGTACTGTGCGTATCCTACTGTATGTCCAGACTTCGTTTTAAAATGCGCAGGACATTCATGAACATGGCAATGATTTTGACGCTGTTCCCGGGCTTTATGTCCATGATTGCAGTTTATTATATTCTGAAAGCCATCGGCCTGTCAGAGGGAGCTATGATCCGAGTTGCCCTCATCATGGTCTACTCTGGTGGTGCCGGTTTAGGCTTCTATGTGGCCAAGGGATTTTTTGATACCATCCCCAAGGCACTGGATGAAGCCGCTCTTTTAGATGGTGCTACCAAATGGCAGATTTTTACAAAGATTACCATGCCTCTTAGTAAGCCGATTATCGTTTATACAGTGCTGACCTCCTTTATGGCTCCCTGGACGGATTTCATTTTTGCAAAGGTTATCTGTAGGGCAAATGCGGAGTATTACACTGTGTCGGTAGGTCTCTGGAAGATGCTGGAGAAGGAGTATATCACCAAGTGGTTCACTTCCTTCGCGGCGGGAGCAGTATGTATCTCCATACCCATTGCCATTCTGTTTTTGGCAACGCAGAAGTTCTATGCAGATGGTATGAGTGGTGCGGTGAAAGGATAGATGCTAAATTGTGGGTTGGGGTATATATGCCTCAACCCGAATTTATGGTATAATATGTAATATTATACCTTGCGCCGATTCGCATTCGACCAAAGGGAGAAATTTTCATTGGCGAATCGTGCGCATCCTGCGGAGCATAGCATGTGCGAAGCACATGGTATAATGAGCCTTGCAGAGCTCCGTGCGTGCACGGGGTGCTCTATAAGGCGAATGCCTGCACGGAGACGTTTGTCGACGTGGTATAATGGCTCCAGAATCCAACTGCTTCACAGTTGACGTGCTTCGCACGTAGTGATTCTGTCGCTGCAATATCAGGTAAACACAAATGCTCACAAGTGAGCGCTTGTTTTTCTGCTGATACTGCAAATAGTCCCTAGAAAAGGATGGAAAGGAAGAATTATGAATAAGAGAATACTTTCTATTGTTTTGTGTGGCTTATTGGTGTTTGGCGGCTGTGGTGGTATGGGAGAAACCGAAAACCAGCAGGTGCTAAGTGAAGCAGAGTTCGAAGCAGCCGTGGAAGAGGCAAAGACTACGCCCTATGGAAAGTATCCAGAGCAGGTGACGTATACGCTGGCGAAGATGAGTGCTGCCAACAATTCCAACATGCCGGAAGGCGATACTTACGAAAATAATGCGTATACCCGGTATCTGAAGGAGCTTTTAAATATCCAGAATGTAGATGTGTTTGAAGAGAAGGATGACCAGTATTATATTACAGTTGATATGGCCATTTCCTCTGAAGATATTCCAGATATTATGGTAGTAAAGGATGCAGAAACGGTGGCAAAGCTTTACGAAATGGATATGATTGAGGATTTGACAGCTGTTTATGAGAACTGCGCCAGTCAGGTAATTAAAGACATCTATGCCAGCTATGGAGAGCGGATATTTGAGCCGGTGACCTTTGACGGCAAGCTGATGGCCATGCCGGAAACCAGTATTTCCGATGGACCGAATCTGATATGGCTCAGGCAGGACTGGATGGATCAGCTGGGGCTTGAACCGCCCAAGACCATAGAGGAGCTGGTAGAGGTGGTAAGGGCATTTATTACAGAGAATCCAGTTGGAAATGAGCCGGGAGAGACCATTGGAATTATGTGCAATACGGATTTGTGCGGAGAAAATGGTATCAGTCTGGAATATCAGCTGGATATTTTATTTGCAGGGTTTGGAGCATTTCCCAAGCAGTGGGTATATGATGAGGAGGGCAAAGTATGTTATGGCTCCGTGCAGCCGCAGGCAAAAGAAGCACTGGCCTATATTCATCAGCTTTACGAGGAAGGGATTATCGACCAGAATTTCCTTCTGCGGACAGACACCAATATTGTGGATATGATTGTGTCCGGTAAATGCGGCTCCTTTTTTGGACCGTGGTGGGCTCCCAACAATCCGCTTGTGGATGCGGTGAGTGCAGACCCGGAGGCGGACTGGCAGCCATATCTGATTGCTACAGCAGAAAACGGAGCAACCTATTATCACAGCCAGAATCCGGCATATAAGTATGTGGTGGTTCGCAAGGGCTTTGAGTATCCGGAAATTGTACCTAAGATGATTAGTGTCATTTTTGATTATTCCAGATATGAGGATGTGGATAATGAAGAGTTGTCCGCATATTTTACCCAGAATGTAGACCCTACGGCAAGACCGATTGCAATCAATGTGGATTACAATTCTGGTTTAAGACGCTGTTATCTTACGCTGATGAATGCCTTTGGAGGAAAGACTACTTATGAGGAAATGCCACTATTGGAGCGTTCCTACTATACGGCATGTAAGGCCTATCTGGAAAAGGGACAGGAGGCTACTGCGCAGGAATGGGCAGCCTATGAGTCCCGTATTGAGGCATGTTCCCTTCTGGACAGCAAAAATATTATTGAAGTGGAAAGTCTTTATTTTGGAGAAACGGAGACCATGCGCAGTGTCTGGTGGAAGCTTCAGGAGCTGGAGAATCAGGCGTATTTAAAGATTGTCTGTGGAGAGGAAGAAATCTCTTATTTTGATACATTTGTAGAAGAGTGGCTCAGTATGGGCGGCGGACAGATTGTAGAAGAAGTTGCCGCAGAGCTGAAGGAGGACTAAGGATGAAAAGATTGCTTTGCTTGATATTAGCAGCCTGCATGGTATTTTTCATGGCAGCTTGTGGAGGCGAAAGGGTGGAGACGCCGGATGATAATTATCGCACCTACTATGAGGTATTTGTACGGTCTTTTTTTGACAGTGACGGGGACGGAATCGGTGATATTGCAGGGCTTACCCAGAAGCTGGATTATATTAAAGAGCTTGGCTTTAACGGAATCTGGCTGATGCCGGTAATGCCATCCATGACTTATCATAAGTATGATGTGAAGGATTATTTTTCCATTGATAGTGAGTATGGTACGCTGGATGATTTTAAGGTGCTTTTGGAGGAGGCACATAAGAGGGGGATTAATGTCATCATGGATATGGTGTTCAATCATACCTCTTCTGAGCATCCCTGGTTTAAGGAAGCCTGCGCTTACTTAAAGACTTTGGAGGCAGGAGAAGAGCCGGATGCAGCAGTGTGTCCTTATGTGGACTATTACCACTTTAATAAGGAAGGTGGCTCTGGATATTCTGTAGTGGATGGAACGGACTGGTATTATGAAAGTGTATTCTGGTATGGTATGCCGGATCTGGATTTATATAATCCAGAGGTACGTAAGGAACTGGAGAATATTGCAGATTTCTGGCTTTCCATGGGTGTGGATGGCTTCCGTCTGGATGCAGCTAAGGAATATGTGACCGGTAGTACCAGCAAGAATGTGGAGATTTTGTCTTGGTATGTAGATTATGTAAAGAGTGGTTACCCGGATGCTTATCTGGTAGCGGAGGTGTGGGATACTTTGGAGACCATCACTGCGTTCTATGAGAGTGGTATTGACAGTATTTTTAATTATCCTTTCGGAAATAATGATGGTAAGCTGGTGAGTGTGGTAAAGAAAGCAGGAGATGGCAAGGCAGGAGCCAGCTTTGCTACTGCACTGGAAACGGTAGAGAAGCAGTTCAAGGAAATGAACCCGGACATGATAGATGCGCCCTTCTTAAGCAATCATGATACCGGACGTATTGCGGGCTTCCTCGCACCGACCCAGGAGAAAATCAAGTTTGGCGGTGCGCTGAACCTTTTAATGAGCGGCAGCAGCTTTGTATATTATGGAGAAGAAATTGGTATGAAGGGCTCCGGTCAGGATGAGAATAAGCGTGCGCCCATGCGCTGGGGGGAGGAAGGCAGCGAAGGTATGACCAATCCGCCGCCCAATATGGGGGATGTAAAGCAGAAATACGATACATTGGATATCCAGATGGGAGATGTGGATTCCATCTACAATTATTATAAAAATTCTATAGCGATTCGCAATAAATACCCGGAAATTGCCCGGGGAAGCCAGAGCGGAGTGATTTTAGAAGATGGGGATATCATTGTCATTGCAAAAACCTATGACGAGGAAGTAACATATGTGGTTGCCAACAATTCCGAGGCGGAGAAGAGCATTTCTCTTGCAGGAACCGAGCTGGCTGGATGCAAATTAAAGAGCAGCCTTGTGACCACGCCAAGTACTCAGGATGGCAGCATTGCCCTATCTGGAGATACTTTAGCACTGCCGCCCTTCGGCGTGTGTATTATGAAATAGAACTGGAGGAATAAGGGATGCGTTTTTGTTTTGGAAAAAGTGATTGGAAGGATATTTCCAGAGGGCAGGAGAGATGCTTTCTGCTTACCAATGGACTGGGAGGCTATACCAGTTTATCCATGGTGGGCTCCAATGACCGGAATGACCAGGCACTTCTTATGGCAGCCCTTGTTTCGCCGAATAAAAGATATCATATTTTGACCAATACGAAGGAGAAGCTCTGTATGGAAAGCGGAGATATCCTCCTTCACAGCCAGCAGATGATAAAGGATGGAGAGATAGGTAGTCGTAATGGCTACCTATTCTTGAATGAATTTCTTTATGATACCCTGCCTATCTGGACCTATCAGGCAAAGGGAATCGAGCTGAGAAAGACCATTGTAATGCCTCAGGGAGAGAATACCGTTGGCATCCGTTATCAGGTATACAAGGAATGTGAGGAGCCGGTTACCTTGGAGGTGACGCCCTTATTTCAGTTTGTACCCAAGGGACATATGCTGGAGAAAACACAGGAGTTTGTTTTCACCGGGAAATCGGTACAGAGCGAAGGAATGGAGCTTTTTATTCAGACAGATGGCAGGATAATGGAAGTGCCTCTTTCTTATGAAGAGGATTTGTATTATGAAAAGGATGCCCGAGATGGCAGGGACTATATGGGGCGAAGTGCCTATAATCATCAAATTATCTTTGAAATCACTGAGAAGGAGCAGGAGTTTTCCATTATCTTCTCTATGGAGGAGGGAAAGCGGACTTTGGAGAGGATGATTCCAGAGGCTATAAAGCATGGAGAAGAGCTGGTAAATAAAAGTGGTCTGAAGGATGAACTGGCAAAGGAGCTGGTAAAGGGAGCATACAGCTATGTGTCTGCCAAAACCTCTACCGGAGGGAAAACCATTTTGGCGGGATTTCCTTTCTTTTCGGATTGGGGAAGAGATACTATGATTGCGTTGCCGGGCTGCTGTATTGCTACCGGGCAGATAGAGGCGGCAAGATCCATTCTGGGTACCTTTATGAAATATTGTCATAAGGGACTGATGCCCAATCTTTTCCCGGAGGGCGAGGAACAGGCTCTGTATAATACGGTGGATGCGGCACTTTTATTTATTCAGGCGGTGTATGAGTACTTTAAGGCTACGGGAGATTCCTGTTTTGTGAAGGAAGCGTTGCCGGTGGTGGAGGAGATTATCAGCTGGTATCAAAAGGGTACGGACTTCCATATCCGTATGGATGAGGATGGACTGATTATGGCAGGTGCGGACCTAGAGCAGGTCACCTGGATGGATGTGCGTATGGGAGATATTCTGCCCACTCCAAGACATGGGAAGCCTGTAGAAATCAATGCGTACTGGTACAATGCCCTGAAGGTGGCGGATGAACTGAGAGAGAAAGTATGGGGGCAGCAGCCCAAGTATGAACAGCTGGCAGCCAAGGTAAAGGAAAGCTTTCTGAGGGCATTTTGGATGGCCGATAAGGGATATCTTAGAGATGTAATTAGTGTGAATGAGGACAATGTCCGGGAGCTGGTGAAGTACCGAAAGCTTGAAGGCAGGGACTGCGATGAGGAGAGCCTTAGAAGGAAGAATATGCCGGATGAACAGATTCGCCCGAATCAGATCTGGGCGGTGTCCCTCCCTTACAGTATGCTGGATGGGGCGCAGGCGGAGAGTGTACTTAAGCTGGTGTATGAGAAGCTCTATACGCCTTACGGCCTCCGTTCGTTGTCCTATGATGATGAAGATTATCATCCTTTTTATGAAGGACCCCAGGAAAAGAGAGATATGGCGTATCATCAGGGAACGGTATGGGCATATCCCTTGGGACAATATTATCTGGGGTATCTGAAGGTGGCAGAGGATAAGGAAAGGGCTGCTGCTACAGTGCGCAGACAGCTGGAACCCATGGTCAGCTGCTTGTCAGAAGGATGCCTGGGGCATATTGCGGAGGTGTACGATGGTGTAAAGCCCAACGTATCTAAGGGCTGCTTTGCTCAGGCATGGAGCGACGGGGAGATTCTGCGGGTATATGCCGCACTGGAGGAATTAGAGAGAACTTTTACAAAGGGAAAACATATGACCGGAAAAGAGAAAAAGGAGCTGTTTGAATCTGTTGCCTTTGAAGAGAATTATACCTATGAGGGGGATGATTTGGGAGCTATTTATGACCGGACAAAGGGAAATACCACCTTTAAGGTCTGGGCACCTACGGCAAGCAGTGTGAGTGTTAATTTTTATCGCAGCGGCGGAGAGTGTGCTGGAGATTTTGTAGGCTGCATGGCGATGGAAAAGGGCGATTGTGGCGTGTGGTCCTATTCTTCTGCGGAGAATCTATGTGGTGTATATTATACCTACTTGGTTACTGTGGAAGGAGAAACAAAAGAGACCGGAGATATCTATGCTAAGGCCTGCGGCGTAAACGGAGTGCGCAGTATGGTGGTAGATTTGGAAAGCACCAATCCAAAGGGCTGGGAGAAGGATGTGTCGGTGGGAAAAAGAAGAGAAGCCGGAACTATTTATGAGCTTCATATTAAGGATTTTTCCAATCACCCGGATAGTGGTGTGAAGGAAGAGTATCGGGGAAAATATCTGGCATTTACCCAGAGGGATGCTTTTTGCGTAAAGAGATTGAAGGAGCTGGGGATTTCCTATGTGCATCTTTTGCCCTTTTATGATTATGGATCCGTGGACGAAGCAGGAGATGACAGTCAGTTTAACTGGGGCTATGATCCGGTGAATTACATGATACCGGAGGGCTCTTATGCAACGAATCCTTACTTTGGTCAGGTCAGAATCCAAGAGGTAAAGCGCATGATTCAGGCTCTTCATGAAGAGGGAATCGGTGTCGTTATGGATGTGGTATTTAATCACACCTATAGTCTGGACTCTCATTTCGAGAAGACTGTACCGGGCTATTATTATCGTATGGATGAAAGCGGTAAGTATACCAATGGCTCCGCCTGCGGAAATGATACGGCTTCTGACAGAAAGATGTATCGTAAATACATGCTGGATGCAGTGAAGTATTTATTCACAGAATATCATCTGGATGGGATGCGTTTTGATTTGATGGGGCTTCATGATGTGGAGACCATGAATGCTATCAGGGCTTTGGTGGATTCGTTACCTGGCGGGGAAGAGCTGTTAATCTACGGTGAGCCATGGAGTGCCGGATATTCCGGATTCCGTGAGGGGGCAGCTGCGGCAGTCAGAGACAATCTGCATATGCTTTCGGAGGGGATTTCCGTATTTTGTGATTATACCAGAGACGCTGTAAAGGGAAGTGTATTTAAGGCAGCAGAGCCGGGGTATGTGAATACTACTGATGGAGAACAGAGAAAGCTTCTGATGCCCAGTATAAAGCATGCAGTTCTTGGCTGGCAGGGACTTTCTGCGGAAGAGTTTGGGCGTAATTATGTGAGAAATGATGATGGTCCTTATGGAGAGCTTTCCCCATTTTATCCCCGGAGCCCCAGACAGATTATCAGTTATGTGTCAGCCCATGACAATTATACCTTGTGGGATAAGCTGATGATTACCAGTAAGGATGCACCGGACTTTGGGGAAAAACCGGATGAGAGAATTATTCAGATGAATAAAATGGCAGCGGGAATTGTATTTACCAGCCTGGGGCAGCCCTTTATTCAAGCCGGGGAAGAGTTCGGAAGGACTAAGCTGGGAGCAGGTGACAGTTATAATCTATCTTCCCAGCTTAATCAGCTGGATTATAAAAGGTCGGTGCTGATGCAGGAACTGGCAGAGTATTATAGGGGATTGATTGCTCTTCGCAGGGAGAATCCATACTGGGGAGAGAAGATGGAACAGGCGGTGGAAAATATACGATTTGTAGATGTGGAGGAGCCTCTTGTAGGATTTGAAATAGAGAATCTGTTAGTTTATTATAATCCTTTGGAATGTGCAATATCTGTAAAGCCTCCACGGAAGGGATATCGGATGATATCTGATGGAACCTGTTTTGAAGAGTTTCCGTATGAAATTGCGGGTAGTGTGAAGCTAAAGGCAAAAACTGTAACAATTCTGAAAAATTAGTAAATTTGTAAAAGAGTAGGTCGAAAGTACCTGCTCTTTTTCTTGTTTTTTTGTATAATTATCACAAAAATGAAAATAAATGTGCAAAATTATTAGAAAAGTTGTATAATGAAAGAGTAAATATTGACGCTTTCTAGCGTCAAAGCTCTGGAGGGATATATGGGAGAAAGTGACAAAAGAAGAAAAGGATTGAAGCTGACAGGAAAAATCGTGGTATCTGCATTATTGCCACTGATTATTTTAGTGATTTTTGTAGGGCTTGCCATCGAGGCAGTGGGAAGTGATACGGCGGAGAGGCTTGTACAGCATGAGCTTAAGACGGCAGCATATGCCATTACCAACAAGCTGCGGGCAGCAGGGGATGGAGGGGATTATAATACATTAATCGGAGAATTTACTTCCTCTACAGATATTGATGCAGTTCTCTTTGAGGGAAAGACCGGTATTGCATCCAGTGTAGGAGAGGCAGGAACAATTTCTTTGCCGGATAAGGATTATGAGACTTTAACCAGCACCGGAGAAGTGTTTAATGTGAAGATGAACATTAACGGGGAATCCTTCATGGCGTACAGCGAGGTTTTGTCGGATGGCAAGATAATTATGACAGCTATGGAGAATGAGTTTATTACCTCAATTTACTACAGTTTGGTACGCGCTAATTTGATTTTTCTGGTGGTATTTGCATTTGCTGTCTGCGTAATCATTGGGATTGTAGTGATTATTATTGTTAAGGCAATTGGCAGGGCAGTAATGAATTTGGATAAGGTGGCTACAGGAGAGCTGAACTTTACCATTGAAAACAAATTGTTAAGACGTAGTGATGAAGTAGGTAATATTGCAAGAAACATTAATGGTTTGATTCAGAGTCTTGCGCAGACAATTACCGGAATTCTGGGAAATGTTGATACCTTGAATTCTTTCTCCAATGATTTCAAGGGCAGCTTTGAACAGATGAATGAGACCATTGCCAATGTGAATCTTGCGGTGGAAGAAATTGCACAGGGAGCAACCAGTCAGGCACAGGAGACCCAGAAGGTAAATGAGCAGGTATTAGAGATTGGTAACTCTATTGATGAAACGAATAAGAATGTAGAGGCTTTATCAGTAACTGCCAATGAGATGAAGAAGCAGAATGCTCTGATGAATGAGACAATGCAGGAGCTGATAGAGATTAGTGAACGTACCAAGCAGTCGATTAATCTGGTACATGAACAGACGGATATTACAAATAAATCTGCGCAGGATATCAGCGAAGCAGTAAATATTATTGCTGATATTGCTACAGAAACCAATCTGCTTTCTTTGAATGCTAGTATTGAGGCTGCAAGAGCCGGCGAGCAGGGGCGTGGTTTTGCGGTAGTTGCAGACCAGGTTCGTAAATTGGCAGAGCAGTCCAACGAAGCAGCAGGTCAGATTGCCCAGATTCTCGCAGCACTTCTTAACAATGCTAACAGCAGTGTTGTAACAATGCAGGAAGTACTTGGCGAAATCAATCTGCAGAGTGAGAAGCTTGCAGATACACAGAAAGTATTCAATGGCTTAAACGGAGAAATTGGTTCTGTTCTTCAGGCAGTATCCAATATGACAACGGAAATCGGTAATCTGAATGATGCCAAGGATGAGGTTATGACAAGTATTGATAACTTATCTGCGATTTCGGAGGAAAATGCAGCAAGTACACAGGAAACATCGGCATCTATGACAGAGCTTGATAAAATGGTTTATAATTGTTCTCAGGCAACACAGGATTTGGTATCCATTTCCGAGAACTTAAACACCAATATGAGTAAATTCAAATTATAAAGGAATATAGGAAGGGAGCATCATTGATGTTCCCTTTTTTTATGTGTATAATCTTAACTGATTCTTAGCTTAGTTGTTGCTATAATATCAAATTGGTGAGGTATGTATGAAAAAGTATTGGTTAGTTGGTAAGAATTGTGTATTTTCCATCCTTGTCTGGAGTGTGTTTTTGGTTTTCAGCGTGGCAGTGGAAGAATGGCTTGGTACCGGAACTATGATTCCCGCGATTTTTGCTCTTGCCGTGTTTTTGATATCCCTGTATACAGACGGATACGTGTATGGAATTATTGCATCTCTTCTTAGTGTGCTGGTACTGAATTATGCATTTACCTTTCCCTTTTTAAAATTTAATTTCAGTATTCCTGAGAATCTTATTTCTGCAATTATCATGCTGAGTATTACCATTTTGTCAAGTGCACTGGCAACGAAGGTTAAGAACCAGGAGAAGATAAAGGCAGAAACCTATAAGGAGACGATGCGGGCTAATTTGCTTCGTGCGGTTTCCCATGATTTAAGGACTCCATTGACTACAATCTATGGGTGCAGCTGTGCCATAGAGGAGAAGATGGGAGATTTGTCCAAGGAGCAGCTTTTGCAGCTCGTTCGAGGTATTAAAGAGGATTCGCAGTGGCTCATTGGAATGGTGGAGAATCTTTTGTCAGTCACCAGAATTGATAATGATGGTGTGAAGATTGTCAAAACGCCCACAGTGTTGGAGGAGCTGATTGACATTGTACTGATGCGTTTTAAAAAGCGTTATCCGGGGCAGAAGATTCAGGTGGATATTCCGGAGGAATTTATCAGTATTCCCATGGATGCAGTGCTGATTGAACAGGTCATTGTAAATATTTTAGAGAATGCTGTGCAGCATGCAGTGGGAATGACGAAGCTGGAGCTTAAGGTATACACCAAAGGAAATCAGGCTGTTTTTGAGATTTCTGATGATGGATGCGGAATCGACAAGGAGCGTATGGAGAATATCTTTACCGGTTATTTTGAGATGAAAGAAGCACCGGTGGATCATCAGAAGAGAAGTATGGGAATTGGTCTTTCGGTATGCTCCTCAATAATCAGTGCCCATGGGGGAAGGATTAGTGTGGAAAACCGAAAAGAGGGCGGATGTATTTTCCGCTTTGTTCTGGACATGGAGGAGGAAGAGTGTGAGTAATTTGCACAAGATACTGGTAATAGAGGATGAACAGAATATTTGCAATTTTCTCCGGACTGTGCTGGAAACCCATGATTATCAGGTACTTCTGGCAAAAAGCGGAAGTAATGGTAAAACCATGTTTTTATCTCACAATCCGGATTTGATTATTTTGGACTTAGGACTTCCAGATATTGATGGAACAGAATTGATCCGAATGATTCGGAAGGAATCAGAGGTGCCTATTATTGTTCTCTCTGCCCGTAGCAATGAAAAGGACAAGGTATTGTCTTTGGATTTAGGTGCCAATGATTATGTGACCAAGCCCTTTGGTACAGAGGAGCTTTTAGCGAGAGTGCGTGCGGCAATTCGCAGCAATCGTTTCGCAGGCAGTCGTCTGACAAGTCAGAAGTTTGTTTTGCAGGATATGGTGATTAATTATGATGCGCGAATCATAACCATAGAAAAGAAGGAAGTAAAGCTGACGCAGACAGAATATAATATTGTGGAGCTTTTGTCTATTCATGCGGGACGAGTATTGACTTATGCGGAGATTGTAAAGAAGGTATGGGGATATTCCGATAGTGGTAGTATCAAAAAGCTTCAAGTAAATATGGCCAATATACGAAAAAAATTCGGAGAAAAACCGGGAGAATATCGTTATATATTGAATGAACTGGGAGTGGGCTACCGAATGAAAGCGGACACCGAATAGAGATATTTTGGATGTTTTTGTTTTTTATTGGAGAGAAAGAGAAGAGAAGTATATATTTTTTTAGAAAGTTATGATAAAATGTTTAAGAGCATTTTATCATAGTTTCTTTAGGAAATATTAGATGAAGAAATATATTAAAATCCCTATGACCATCTTAGGGGGAGTACTAGTAATTGTAATTATATATGTGGCATATGTATTTTTAAGCTATAAAAGAATTGAGGACTGCCAGACGCTTACGATAAGCAGCCCAGTGGAAAAGACTGAGTTATCCAAGGTGAAAACGGATGAGGTATATGGGGCAATCACATATAATGCCGGCTTTGGCGCATACCTGCCGGAGTTCAGTTTTTTTATGGATGGAGGAACAGAGTCCAGAGCAAAGGATGCGGAAAGTGTGTACTATTCCATTGATGGTGCGGCTGAGCTTATGAAAATGTATAATCCAGATTTTTTGTTTTTGCAGGAAATAGATTTGGATAGTACCAGAAGCTATCATATTAATCAGTATGAGCTGTTTCAGAAGCATTTTTCAGACATGCAGTCCACTTTTGCCGTGAATTATGATTCTGCATACTTGATGGTGCCGTTATTAGAACCACATGGGAAAAGTAATTCCGGGATTGCTACATTTTCTGGATATGAAATGATGGAAGGACTTCGTAGAAGTCTGCCCATATCAGAATCTTTCATGAAATTGGTGGATTTGGATCGATGTATTTCCGTGAATCGTCTTCCGGTGGAAAATGGAAAGGAACTTATTTTAGTGAATGTACATATGTCTGCTTATGGTAGTAATGCCCGGGTTCGGGAGGGGCAGATTGGACTTCTGACACAGGTCATGGAAGAGGAATATGCTAAGGGAAACTATGTTATTGTAGGTGGTGATTATAATCATAATCTGAAGCTTTTAGAGGATGTGGATGGAGAGTTTGAGTCATGGGCATATCCTTTCCCGAGAGAGGAGCTGTCGGAGCATTTCTACTTTTGTATCGATACATTTTCAGAGGAGGAGAGGGAAAAACTATGGAATACCTCTCGAAATGCAGATATGGCCTATGTTCCTGATGTGACATACACAATTACATTGGATGGTTTTATTTTGTCGGACAATATAGAGTGTGTAAAATATGAACATTTGAATACGGGGTATGCTTATTCGGATCATGAACCAGTGTATATGGAGTTTTGTTTAGAATAATAGCACAATGGCATACTGCTCCCCGGGGAACACCTCCCTTGCGAGAACTGCGTAGCAATTTCCAAAATCGGCGTTTACGTTCCATTCGTGTCTCGGCGCGTGTTAGACAGATGGACGTATTTGTTCCGCATA
>F42_Fallow_Deer__coassemble_371_pt1 | contig 21705 bp, 22 predicted proteins | sample F42_Fallow_Deer__metabat2_low_PE_003 | metagenome-assembled genome bin F42_Fallow_Deer
GGGTATGCTCATTCAGAGAATGGCTACAAAAGAGCCTGACAAGCAGATGGTGGAGGTTGCGATTGCGGCAATCGAGGCAGTGTTTGACTGGAAGGCATATCTGAGGGAAAATTTCGGATATGAATTTGAGGAAGTGAAAGCGGAAGAGGAAGTGTAGATGACATACCGGAATTGTTTCGAACAGGGCAAGCTTGCTTTGGAGAAGGCTGAGATTGCGGAAGCTGCTTTGGATGCAAGGCTTCTTTTGGAGCATATTTGTGGTACGAATCGCAATGATTTGCTGGTGCATGGAGACAGGGAGGTAACTGCGGAGCAGGAGACAGCCTATGTGGATGCTATCCAGCGAAGAGTGGGGAGGATTCCTTTGCAGCACATTACCGGGCAGCAGGACTTTATGGGGCTGACCTTCAAGGTAAATGAGAATGTGCTCATTCCCAGACAGGACACAGAGATTCTGGTAGAGGAGATTCTTCCGCATCTGACCAGCGGTGTGCGTATTTTGGATATGTGTACCGGGAGTGGTTGTATCTTAATTAGTCTTTTGCATTATTCCATGTGGGCCGAAGGTGTGGGAGTGGATCTGTCACCTAAGGCACTGGAGGTTGCCAGAGAGAATGCAGAAATGCTTCTTTCTGAGGAACGAGCGATAACCTTTATGGAAAGTGACTTGTTTGCAAATGTGGAGGGAAATTATGACATTATAGTGTCCAATCCTCCTTATATTCAGAAAGAGGTCATAAAGGGACTGATGCCGGAGGTAAGAGACCATGAACCCATAATGGCACTGGACGGCATGGAAGATGGATTGTATTTCTACCGCAGGATTGTAGAAGAAAGTAAAGAATTCCTTCGTAAGGAAGGGAGATTGTTTTTTGAGATTGGTTATGAACAGGCAGAGGCTGTAAAAGAGCTTATGGAAAAAGCCGGATTTATGGATGTAACAGTAGTAAAGGATTTTGCAGGACTTGACAGAGTCGTGCATGGATATTTAGCGTAAGAAAGGAAATTCAGATGTTTGATAAGTTAGAGGATTTATTAATCCGCTTTGAAGAAATTATGGGCGAATTAAATGAGCCAACGGTTACCAGCAATCAGGAAAGGTTCCGAAAGCTGATGAAAGAGCAGAGTGACCTTACCCCTATCGTAGATGCTTATAAAGAGTACAAAAAATGTAAGGAAACTATCGAGGATTCCCTTCTTATGCTGGATGAAGAATCTGATGATGAGATGCGTGAGCTGCTTAAGGAAGAGCTTGTAGGCAGCAAGAAGCGCATAGAGGAATTAGAGCAGGAGCTTAAGATTTTACTTCTTCCGAAAGACCCTAACGATGAGAAGAACGTAATCGTGGAAATCCGTGCAGGTGCCGGTGGTGACGAGGCAGCACTCTTTGCAGCGGAAGTTTATCGTATGTATGTACATTATGCAGAAGGCCAGCGTTGGAAGGTAGAGACCATGAACGTGGATGAAATCGGTATCGGTGGTATGAAGGAAGTACAGTTTATGATTTCCGGTCAGGGGGCATATTCCAAGATGAAGTACGAAAGTGGTGTTCATCGTGTGCAGCGTGTACCGGAGACGGAAAGTGGCGGACGTATCCATACCTCCACTATCTCCGTAGCAGTAATGCCTGAGGTTGACGAGGATATCGACATCGTTATCGATGATAAGGATATCCGTATCGACGTAATGCGTGCTTCCGGTAATGGTGGTCAGTGTGTCAACACCACCGACTCCGCAGTACGTTTAACCCATTACCCAACCGGAATCGTGGTATACAGCCAGACCGAGAAGTCTCAGCTCCAGAACAAAGCAAAGGCTTTCGCACTCTTAAAGGCGAAGCTGTACGATATCGAGCAGCAGCAGAGACACGATGCGGAAGCAGAGCTTCGTAAGAGCCAGATTGGTACCGGAGATCGTTCCGAGAAAATCCGTACCTACAACTTCCCACAGGGCCGCGTAACCGACCATCGTATCGGACTTACCCTTTACAAATTAGATAAGATTATGAATGGCGACATCGTGGATATCATTGATGCCTGTATTGCAGCCGACCAGGCAGCGAAGTTAGCGAAGATGAACGAATAGCACGAACGCGGAATAAATATGAGGAGACATTGACAGCTTGCTGGCATAGAGTTTTACAGCAATGCAGAGGACAATATGCTTTATGTTATGAGTGATGGGAATCAAGGAACCTATGGAGCAATGACAAGCTTGTCCTATAAAAAGATGGAAGCTGTGTTAGGTGAAATGGGAGAAGGACAGTAAGGAGATAATAGTGGACAAAGCAACACTTGTCACATTCCTTATGATAAGTGTCAATGGCACTCTTAGCAGTATAAAATGCTGTGTAGAACTCCTGCACAGTTGCAAATCCGTTGTCTGACGATACCGGATAATCCAGCTTTGAGACTTCGGATTTCCTCGGTTTTGATGGCAATCCTGCTATCCAGTTCCTTTTTCTTGGTAAGCCTTGCAAGTCCCTTCAAATCGTCCCGCTCAATTTCCGGTTTAGTTTGTTCATGCTCGGCTTCAAAGATAAGGTGATTGCGCTTATCCAAAGCAGTTTTGATCTTTTGAAGATTCGGAAAGACGGTTGCCACCAGTGGCATAATTGGTCTTGGCGGCGTCTGTGGCTTTGGCTGTTCTGCAACCTCTGTTTCCTGAATAGATGTGGTATCTGTAGTAATTGGAGGTTCACGCTCTGTGACTCCTTCCATAGCCGGAGCAGTAACAACATTATTGGCGTTCTCTGCCTTTATATCAGAGTTGCTTCCATACTCTTTTTAAAGGGCTTCGTGGAACAGTTTGTTTTTCAGTTCCCTTGCTGTGGTCAGTTTTTACAACAGCTATTCAAGGAAAAGCTAATTGATACGGATGCTTATGTATTTATATTAAATATGGCAAGAGAAGAGTTGGGGAAAAAGAACGAGCCAAGTAAAGACATATATGTGTATAGCTCCTAAAATAATAAAATCATGTATGCATACACCATAAAATAAAGTGGTGTATGCATATTGTCTCAGAACAGGCGGCGAAATTAGCGTAGGTTAGTGAAGATTGGGCGACTTTTATATAGAGTTGACGAATGCAGTATTAATGAGAGATAAATAAATTTTACGAAATAAGACGGTGTAGAAAGATGCTGTTGTATAAAATTGTGGGGTACTTTATAATGTTTTATAGAAGTTGGAATTTACGTATACAATATGGAGGCAGAACTGGATGGAATTATCGAAAGATTGGAGAAGATACAGTGCCTTCCTGTTCCGGGAGTAGATGATAATCCCGATTGGCTGGATATTCTACAGATTATAAGCTGTTATCCGTTTTTCATAACGCAGCTAGAAATATTAAAGAAATTCAACAGATTGGATTTTACTTTGCCGATAAATTGATTCCGACTGTAAAGAAATACTTGGATGAATTAAGGAGGATTAAAAAATGGGATTTTTTGATAAGGTTGTAAAAGTGGTGGATTTAATCAGTAAGGCAGGAGAACAGATTGAAAATGTGGTGGAAAGTCAGAAAGCTGCTGGAAATAAGAATGCAGTGGAAAATCATCAAGCGAGTAAGCTGGAAGATATTGTGATTTTGTCATCATACCATACTGTAGAGGAAGAAGAGTTTGCGGAGGATGATAGTGTATATGCTATATCATTTAGTATAAATGATTCTTTTAAAGAAGTGGAATCTCATGCGGGAGAAGTTATAATGTTAAACACGTATGCACCTGGTGATGAGTATGAGGACGAAGGGAAAATACCTTATGTTGCTATTCAGATTGATGATAGTGTGTATGAACCTGTTGAGGAATTTAAAAATACCGGAACATTTAAAGGGGCTATAGAAATAACACCACTTAGTGGTAAGTTCTACTTTAAGGCAAAGAGAGAATATTGTGGCAATATAATGTATTTTTATGGACTGGATCGATGTGATGGTTTTTGGAAGAATAATGGTCTTTGTATGGTATATCCAAAGACATATGCAGGTACTGAAAATGAGGTGAAGCTTATGCGTGTACTAGACGAAGTTGCAGAAAGTTATAGTGAAAGAAGGATTAAGTAAATATAAATAGTTGCGAGAAATAGAAAATTATCTTTGGCAAAAGATTTTTGAGTTCCCTTGCCTCGATATATTTCCCCGCTGTACCGCTTTTTAGAAATTCCTGCTGATGGAATCGTGCAAGCTCCGTCCGGTAGTGGTGGTCTGTTGTTTCATAGAGCGCATACAGATTCTCCTGCTTGGCGTGACTGGATATATAAGTAATCCTGCCACGGACATTATTATTCTTCCTTTAGGAGAATGGCGTGGTAAGTACGGAATTTGTGAGGAGAGATTTAAGGAACTGTTTGGAGAGTTTCGTTTTGTATAGATACTGCGGCAGGAGAAAAAGCGGTTTGAGAACTGGAATAGTTTTTCTTGACAAAGTAATAACGCAGGACTATTATAAAAAATGTGCAAAGAGATGGGATATAAAAGAAAGTTTTTGCACAAAAAGCAGACGAAGGGGATAAAATGATGGATAGTTATTACAAGAAAATCCGGAAAAAGTCAATATCTTCCATTCTTCTTGGAATTGGAATGATTGGAGTTTCAGGGTATATGATTTGGGAATATACACTGGGAACTAAGGCGTATGCGAAGGATCATACAGCGATTGCGGTGCTTTTCGGTGTGCTGCTGCTATTGGGTGTGTTTCTTTTATACAGCTCATTGCAAAGTGTGCAGATTTTAAAGCGAAGCCTGAAAAAGCTTGGGATAAGTGAAGCTGATATTGCTGAAGATTTGTCCAAGGGAAGGGAATTCTCAGTATGCAATATTGGAAGGCATTATGCATTAAAATGCAGTGGCAGGCCGGATGTGATATTATTGGAGGGGGCGTTGGTTGTGTATCCGGAAGTGGAAGTCACAACCAAAAATGGATATAGTAACTATACATACCGGGTTTTTGTTACGGAGAGGTCCGGCAAAGAAAAACATCTTGAGGCAGGAAGTCAGAGTGAAATGGAGCAAATCTATGAAAGCATCATGGAGATAGTTCCTTATGCTGTCACACAAAATGATAGTGTTGTAAAAGAATTACGAAAGAAAAATCTTTCAGAACTTATTCGAATAGTGGAGCAGCGAAAAGAAAACCTTGAGACAAATAAAGTAGAATGCTGAGTCATATAAGGTTTTTATCAAATTGAAGTTTAAGGAATGGAGAGAGTTTAAACAAATGAAGAATGAAATGGATACAAACAAAGTTGGTTTTGAAGATAGCACTGTTGTTAAAGAAATTGAAATGAAAAAGGTGAAGCAGGGAATGATGCTCTTTTGGATTTGCCTGATATGTCTGGTGATTGCAGTTGTCGGAGCTGTCATTCTGCATGGGAAGATGGGGAATCAGAATCTGGAAGGAATTAAGGAAGTAGAGGTTTGCGTTGTAGATGTGACGGAAAAAGAGGTTCGCATCAATGGAAGTGTTAGTACAAGCTACGAGGTTACTGTTGAGTATATGGGAAAGGAATATGATTTGGTGGATGGAGGTCATTCTCCTTGGACATACGAAGGTCACATAGGAACTGCTTATATGTATGAGGATAAAATCTATGCGAATGAAGAAGGTCCATCTACCAGAACAGGGGTTGGAACCTTATATTCTGTATTCTTGATTTCAACCATTGCCCTCTTTGTCATTACGCCAAGCGTAGGAGCATCGGCATTACAGCGTCGAAAAAAAGTTTTAGGAAAATAATGAGGCTCATTCGCTTTAAGAAGATGGCGGTTTTGATTGACCTGAGAAATGGAATAGTTGAGAGGAAATAAAGGAGTCCCTATATTAACTTTATGTAGTTAATATAGGGTTTTTCTATGTGGAGTTTTGATACTTTTTGTAGTAGTGACGTGAAATATAGAGAAGCTTGTGTTTTACCTTCAAAATGATGAATTGGAAACTTTTCATACGACGGAACTGGATTTGGAGATGATATTTATGACACTTACAGGGGGAAACAAATTAAAGATACATTAATGGGAGAATAATGATTGGTTGTAAACAACCTTAAAAAAGTCAAGACAAAGGATTGTAGGTAAATGTGATATCTACAATCTTTTTTTGTTATAACGACTATGAAAATAGTAAAGAACAATGAGGATTCGCAAGGGTAAAATATGCAATTGACAAAATAGCGAGAATATTCTATAATTTGAAATGCGACATAAGTGTCGCTATTGAAAGGGATATACTATGAATAATAATGGAATCAAAACTAGGCACAGAATACGCAAAGCAGCACATCAGTTGTTTTCAGAAAAAGGATTCAAATCAGTGACCATGAAGGATATATGTGATGCGACTGGGTTGAGCAGGGGCGGTTTGTATCGGCATTATTCCAGTACAGGGGAAATTTTTGATGAATTATTGTGTGGTAATTATACCTTGGATGAAAGTATTGAGAATGGTGAAACGGCAACAGAGATTTTGGCATCATATTTAAATAGGCTAAGAGACGAGATGCTTGACACGAAAAGTTCACTAAGTTTGGCTATATATGAGTATGCTAATATGGGAAACGAGGAAAAGTTTATTGGTGGTACAGAGGCAGCAGTGAAGCGATGGATAAAATTGATTGAATATGGAAGCTTAACAGGAGAGTTTAATCAGGTTAATCCTAGTCAAATTACGGATGTGATTTTATATTCCTATCAGGGAGTCCGAATGTGGAGCAGAATTATACCACTTGGTGAAGAAACTGCGGACCACATCATTGATACCATTAAATTTTTATTATTAAAAGATAATAAATTGTAAGAAAGGGCATGGCCCTGTTTGAAAGGTTAGCCGGAACTCAGTGTATGAACAGGTGGACGAAGGAAGTTGGTACATGGTATCATTAAGAAGATAGGAGAAGAGAAATATTCGTATGACTGTACCAGAAGTATGGGTTTGATAAGGTGGTGGTATTTGGTGACGGGGTGAATGATATTCCGATGTTTCAAATAGCAGATGAGTGTTACGCTATGGAAAATGCGATGCCGGAGTTAAAAGCGATTGCCACCGAAATCATCGGAAATAATAATGAAGATGGCGCAGCAAAGTGTCTGAAGGAGAATTATAAGCGGTATTTGTAATGAAATGCTGGGAAAGAAACGGCAGCTTAAAGAAACTAATTTGGGGTGAAAGGAAGGAACAGGTATGTACAAACATCATGAAGAATCAATAAAGATTATGATTGATTATTTTAAGAAGCAAGGTGCAGTGGGACTAATTCTCGGAGGTTCTGTGGCGAAAGGGACGGAGCGAGTGGATTCAGACCTTGATGGTATGGTCATTTTAACAGAAGAAGATTATGAAACGAAGGAAAAGAATAATGCAACAACAGAAACTGTGAATGGTTTGTGTACATATGAATATGGATATTTTGACATTAAATATATGACAAAAGGCTATCTTAAAGAACTGGCAAAAAGGGGTAGTGAACCAGCAAGAAATGCTTTTATGAAAGCTAAAATATTGTTTAGTAGTGATTCAGAAATTGAAAAAATATTACCTGAGATTCCAGTTTTTCAAAAGGGAGAAAAAGAAGAAAAACTATTGTCATTTTATTCGGATTTTTGGCTGAATTATTATTACTTTTTGAAATGCTGTTCTCTTGAGGGATATATGAAGATGCGTACGATAGCTGAGATTATATATAGTCTGTATCGCATCATTCTTCAGGAAAACGAAATATTATTTGATTGTAATAGACGCCTTGAGGAACAGGTGAAAGCGATTTCACAAGATACTGCTGAGTGGGTAGAACTGGCAGGAAAGTTAGAAGTATCTCAGGATATGCAGGACGCAGATGCATTTGTTGAAAAGTTTTTGCAGATTACAACGTATGTGCCACCTGTAGATTTAAATAAGGTCTTTACAACTTATTCAAAAGATTTTCAAGAATGGTGGAGAGTTCCGAGACCTAATATAAATGAGTGGTAAATGATATATTGGCAGTGAAAATATAGAAAGATAAAATTGCAAAATTAGTGGACAAAGGAGTGCTTTTATAGTAAGGAAGTTTAACTTGTAAGATTCTAAGTTTCATGTTAACATACCACGCACTTTAAGACGAAGGAGGTGTGGTACAAGATGAAAAGAGCGGCAGAAGCATTCAAATCGACTCATTAGTGTTGCAATTATATTTTTTTGCATGTATGAATAATATGATGTGAATTGCAGCGGAGGTGTAAATATGAGAACAGAGAATGAAATATATGACCTTATCTTAGAAATTGCCAAAAACGATGGAAGGATCAAGGCGGTGTACATGAACGGGTCAAGAACGAACGAAAATGTTCCCAAAGATATTTTTCAAGATTATGACATTGTTTATGTTGTGGATGACACTAAAAGCTTTAGAGAAGATAGTGATTGGCTCAAGCTTTTCGGAGAAATTCTGTATATGCAGTATCCGGATGAAAATCCATATTACCCAAGTGACAAAGAAAACTCCTACGGCTTTCTCATGCAATTTACTGATGGAATACGGATTGACTTAACTGTGCAGTCTATAAATTACGCACTACAACACATCAGAGATGATAAACTCTGTAAGGTTTTGCTGGACAAAGAAAGTATATTACCTAAAATAGAAGCTGCAACAGATTGTCAGTATTGGGTTAAAAAGCCTCTAAAGGAACAATACCGGGCAGTTTGTAATGATTTTTGGTGGTGTACCAATAATATTGCAAAGGGGTTATGTAGAAAAGAATTCCCTTATGTGCAGGACATGACATCATATGTAAGAAAACAGCTTATTACTATGTTGGATTGGAAGGTGGGCATTTTAACAGACTGGTCGGTGAGCACAGGGAAATCATCGAAATACTTATATAAGTGGATTTCTGAAAAAGAATGGGATATGTTTTTATCAACTTATTTTGATTGTAATGCGGATTGTGCATGGAAGTCTGTTTTCGATATGTGTACATTATTTGAAAGTGAAGCCAAGTTTGTTGGAAAGAAATTAGGATGGGAGTATAATGAAAAAGAGGGAAAGGCGGCAAGGGATTTTTTAGAATATATGCATGGATCAGCAAAAGGTGATATTAAACAGTTAGAACCCTATTATCTTCCCGAGGGAATTTGACGCATTTCTTTACCTCATGAATCAAGCTGAATGCTTGCATAGACTTGATGAGCATATCAAGAAATCAAAAAGTAGTAGCTGATATATTGTATTCTCCTGTATATACGAAGGAAATATTAGATTATAACCAAATTGTGTTCTATAAGCGAGGCAAGTGTTGAGCTTGTACAAAAAGCTTGAAGTCAAGTTGGCTTTGGGCTTTTTTTGTGCGCTATTTGCCAAGATTGATGTGTTTTAGAAATAATGATACTGAAGAATTATCAGCAATAATCCTTAAAACAAATTTAAAATTCATAATTAGAAATTGATGATATAATAACACTGAGTCTATAAGTACAACATCAGTAAGGAGCATGAGGAGACGATGGGTCAAAGTATTCTGGTAGTTGATGATGAAAAGGAAATTGCAGATTTAATTGAGGTATATCTAAAGAATGATGGGTATACCGTGTATAAATGCTACAATGGCACAGATGCATTAGAGTGTATTGAGAGGGCGGAGCTGGATCTGGCAATCTTAGATGTGATGCTTCCAGATGTGGATGGTTTTCGCATCTGTCAGAAAATCAGGGAGAAGTATTTTTATCCCATCATCATGCTAACTGCAAAGGTAGAAGCCGGGGATAAGATTATGGGGCTAACTATAGGTGCCGATGATTATATTACCAAGCCTTTTAATCCCTTGGAGGTGGTGGCAAGAGTAAAAACGCAGCTCAGGCGTTATGTGCGTTATAACAATGGGAACCATCTGGAAGAGAAGAATGTACCTGACGTAGAGTATGATATCAGGGGGCTTGTGATTAACAGAACCACTCATAAATGTATCCTGTACGGGAAAGACATCCAACTGACACCAATAGAGTTTTCTATCCTGTGGTACTTGTGTGAGCACAGGGGAAAAGTGATTCCTTCTGAGGAACTGTTTGAAAAGGTATGGGGCGAGAAATTTCTGGATAATAACAACACGGTTATGGCGCATATCGGAAGACTAAGGGGCAAGCTGAGAGAGCCCGCAAGAAATCCGAAATTTATTAAAACTGTGTGGGGAGTGGGGTATACCATTGAGTGATAGAACAGATAATTTGTTGAAAGAAACATTTCATAAATTCCTAAAACGGATATTAATATGGTCTGTCAGCTTACCCGTCACTCTTTTGGCCATAGCGCAAATCGTGCAGCAATCGGATTTTCAATGGGTGTATGACAGTTCTCCCAATTTGTATTTTTTTTGTAGAAGTGTCTTTGAAAGTGCTTATTCGGGAATTTATATGGCAATATTTTTTGTGGCACTTTGGCTGATTGGTGCAGGGATTATGATATATAACCTGCTTGAAAAAGTCTTCAGCTATATCAATGCCATTTCAAGAGCTTCTGATGAACTGTTTGACAAAAATAAGGAGTTCATTGAATTACCACCGGAGTTAGAAGAATTCCAAAATCGGATGAATCATTTAAAGAGAGAGTCGGAGAAAAATGAAAGGTTGGCAAGAGAGGCAGAGCAGAGGAAAAATGACCTTGTGGTCTATCTTGCTCATGATTTGAAAACGCCTCTTACCTCAGTGATTGGATATTTGACGCTGCTTAGGGACGAAAAGCAAATTTCAGAAGAATTAAGAGAAAAGTACCTATCTATTTCTTTGGAGAAAGCGGAACGATTGGAGGATTTAATCAATGAATTCTTTGAGATTACCAGATTTAATCTTACCAATCTTACACTGGAATACAGCAGAGTGAATCTGACACGATTATTGGAGCAGCTTACCTTTGAGTTTGAGCCAATGCTGATGGAGAAGAAATTGAAATGTACGCTGGACATTGCGCCGGATACAATGCTGAAATGTGATGTCAATAAGATGCAGCGTGTTTTTGACAATCTTTTGCGTAATGCGGTGAATTACAGCTTTGAGGATGGTACGATTTGCATTGTTGTTTCTCGGGAGGTAAATAAGCTCATCATTAAGTTTGAAAACCGTGGTAATACCATTCCACAGGAAAAGCTGGAGCGTATTTTTGAGCAGTTTTATCGTCTGGATACGGCGCGAAGCTCACGTAGCGGTGGGGCTGGTCTGGGGCTTGCCATTGCGAAAGAAATTGTGGAGCTGCACAAAGGAACCATAACAGCCAGCAGTCACGATGAAATAATAGAATTTGAAGTAAGGCTTCCTGTTTCGTAAGAAAATCGTAAGAATTTCCGTAGAGGAAAAAGAAAAACAGCACCCTTACGTTTGATACAATTTGTGTGTCAGACTAAGGGTGTTTTCTGTTGTCCAAGGTCTGAAGTATAAGAGACGAGGAGTTTTTATGGAACAGAAACACAATCAGAGAAAAATGCAGCAAAGAGCGCGTAAACGCCGGATTCGGAGGATGGTGATATTCATATACCGCCTTGTGTGGGTTGGGGCTTTTGCGGTGGCAATTTTGCTGGTATGGAAGTGGTATCAGAATCTTGATGTAGAAGGAACAAATTGGTTTGATACTGTCTATATGGAGCAGCTGGCAGAAGAGGATTATCCAGAAAGCCTGCTGGCTTTATTAGAAAAGAATCCCGAAGCAAAGGATTTTGTGCTGAATTACCCGGAAAATAAGGGTAAGGAGAGGAAAATTGATCTGTCGGGAGAAGTTGTGAAGGGCACCATACCATTATTTCTGCAATGGGACGAGCGATGGGGATATGAAACCTATGGAAATGATTTTCTGGCAGTGACTGGATGCGGACCAACCTGCTTGTCCATGGTGCGCTGTGGGCTGAGTGGTGATACGGAGTGGAATCCTTTGAAGGTTGCAGAGATGGCACAGAAGCAGGGGTATTACGTGGAAGGAGCGGGTTCTTCCTGGGAGCTGATGTCGGAAGGGGCAGAGCAGCTTGGCCTTACAGTATACAGCGTGGTGTTTGATGCAGAGCATATCACTTCTGCGCTGGAGGGGGGAAATCCAATCATCTGTGCAATGCGCCCGGGAGATTTTACAACAGCAGGACATTTCATCGTCCTATCAGGAGTGGATGAAGAGGGGAAAGTAATAGTGTGCGACCCAAATAGCCGGATAAACAGCGAGACAAGCTGGGATGTGGAGGATTTGATGCCGCAGATTAAGAATCTGTGGGGGTATGGATATAGGGAGTGAAATTTGACTTTTTTTATGTGGGGAATATGATATAATGAGCCTAGTCGAGATGACATCAACAGTTATAAACCATAGAAAAGAGTAGAAGATAAGAATGGAAAATGAGGAAAAAGGCCTCTCGATTAGCATAAATAGTTTTATTACAGCAGTGGGAATATTGGCGGTGTTGATGATTTTTACATACATATTGACATTGGTAATTCCCGGAGGAGGAATTCCGTTCTGGAAGTGGCTTCTATCGCCGACGCTGGTGCTGGGCTCCGAGCAGGGAGTGACCATGTGTGCAGTCATCGTTTTTCTTCTGGTGCTGGGGGGAACCTTCAATGCACTGGATAGAAGCGGTACCATGGATTATATGCTTCGCAAGATTGTTCATTTCGCGCGGGGAAGAAAATATACCTTACTCGCACTGGTAACCTTATTTTTCCTCAGTATGGGAGCTTTTATCGGAAGCTTTGAGGAATGTATCCCTATGGTGCCGCTGGTTGTTGCACTGTCCATTGCCATGGGCTGGGATGCTCTGGTTGGTCTGGGGATGTCCATGGGCGCAGTGGCATGCGGTTTTTCCACGGGGGTGCTGAACCCTTTTACCACAGGTGTTGCCCAGACATTGATGGGCTTACCTGCATTTAGCGGAATATCCCTGCGATTATTGACTTATCTGGCTGTCTATGTCTGCCTGTTATTATTCCTGATTCCCTATGCAAAGAAGTGTGAGAAGAATGTAGGGGAAGTGGGGACAACCGCAGAAGGTGTTGTCAGTTTTGTGAAAAATCAGGAAAAAGAGGCAGCAGTACGATTCTTTGTGGTCACATTGGCAACCTGCTTTTTATGCATTTTGTTGTCCGTATTTGTGAAAGGCTTATCCGATTATTTGATGATTATTGTGGCAGTGTTTTTCCTGATTGCAGGAATTGGCTGCTGTGTCTGTGTGAAGATCGGTGTTAAGAAATCATTCTTCTACTTCAAGTATGGTGTGGGAAGTGTACTTCCTTCTACGCTTCTGATTCTGATGGCGGGAAGTATTCAGTATACTATGACAGAAGCCGGAATTATGGATACGATTTTAGATTTTGCAGTTTCTGTGATTTCCCAGTTGTCTGTTTATCAGGGAATCTTATGCATGTTTTTATTCTCCATGCTCATTAATTTCTTTGTTTCCTCTGGAAGTGCAGAGGCCATGCTTCTCATGCCTATCTTCGGACCGCTGGCAGATTCTTGTGGAATCAGCAGACAGCTTGCGGTGCTGGCATATAATTATGGCGACGGTTTTTCCAATCTGATTTACTTTACCAATCCATGTCTGCTCATTGCGTTAAATCTGGTTGGTATATCTTATGGAAAATGGATTCGTTTCAGTGCCAAGCTGCAATTGATGATATTAATTGTGTGTTGTATGATTTTACTTTTAGGAACTGCTGTTGGATATTAGAGCTAAAAGCCTTCTCTTGCTTTGAATTTAAAGGAGTATCGGTTAATGAGGTTAAATCAGAAATTAGGAGCTGTTTTATGGAGAATTATACAGGTCGGAATCATTGTCCTTACGGTGATTGGTTATATTAAGGGGATTTTTATTAGTCTGGATATTGACGAATCCTATGCGGTGGCGCAGAGTTATAGATTGGCAATCGGTGAGCATTTGTTTGCGGATATGTGGGAATCCCATCAGCTCAGTGCCTTTTTGAGTGCCATTTTTATCAAGGGGTATCTGGTGGCATTTCAGACTACGGATTATCTGGTTATTTATTTGCGAATAGTGGGTATGCTGATACATGTAGGCTTTGGAGTGTGGCTGTATCGTAGCTTGAAAGGAAAATTTTCTGGAAGCTTTATATTTCTTTTGGTGTTTTTGCATTTGAATTTCTTCCCCAAATGGGTGCAGATGCCGGAATTTGAACTGATGCATTATTGGTTTTTATTGGCAATTTTCTTATTGATGTACTCGTATTTTGTAGGATTGAAAGGATATTGGTGGCAGCCCTTTTTGACGGGGGTATGTCTGGTGGGAAGCATGATGAGTTATCCTACCTTGATTTTGCTGTATCCGATTTACCTGATTGGTTTATGTGTGCTGGAGCGGCAGCAAAAGGGGCGGAAGATACTTCGAAGCAGCCTGTGGCTGACACTGGGAGCTGCGGTGAGTGGCGTAGCGTTTTTGGGTTATCTGTTCAGCTATCAGACATGGGAAGAATTTCTGCGTAATATTTCCTATGTCTTTATGGATGAATCTCATACCACATATACCATGGCAGAAAAGTGGAGTATGTATGCAGGCCAGACCAAGGAACTGTGGGAGACATATTTTGAGAGTCTGGTGCTTTCTGCGGTGATTGTGGCGATTGTAGGGGGAATGATGCTGGTTCTTAGTAAGCTTAAGAGGAATGCAGCTGGTTCCTTACCTGTAGGGAAAAAGGTAGAGCTTGCGTTTCTGAGTATTTTGGTTTTCGCTGCGGTAATTCTTCAGAAGGAGCATATGGTAGGATGCCTTTTGGAGGATCAGAACCAATTCTATATGCAGGTGCGTTATGTGGCTGCAATCCTTCCGGCGGTATATCTTGGAATTCGCTATCATAAGAAGATGGCGGTTTATTTCTGGTTATGTGTGATGCCGGCATTGGTATCGTTGCCGGCGGTACTTTTGATTACGAATATGAACGTTAATGTCACCTGTTCCAGAGCAGTCCTGGGAATCTGGGGAAGTCTGTTGATGCTCTTTGTTTATCTGCGTGAGGAGATACAGGAAAGGGAGCTGGTAGGGAAGCTGCTAACCTATGGGCTGGCTTTAAGTCTGCTGGCCGGATTCTTTGTGTGCAGGGTGATTTTGATACGTGTAACGGGCTGTCTTCCGGTTACCGTAATGGCACCCAAAGAAAAGATGGAGTATGGGCCGGAAAAAGGGATTTACATTTTGGATGAACAGGCGCAAATCTGGAATCAGAATTATTCCATTTTAAAGGAAATCCTTGAGGAAGATGACAGGCTTCTTTATATTGGAGCGGAAAATCTGATTTATCCGGCTGTGGGATGTACGTTGTCCACGCCTTCTACCCAGGGAACAACGGTGTTTAATGAGATGTTTTTTAGGTATTACGAGGAACACCCAGGCAAATTGCCAAGCATTGTGGTGATTGATAAGACTTTTGGAACGAATTCGGCATATAGTCTTTTTTCTGATACAGAGATGATTATGGAATGGCTTGCGGAGAATTACCCGGATGCCAGAGTGCAGGAAACGTCATATATGATAATAATGTTTTTAGAGAAATAAGAAATATTACGGATTGTAGTTAAATATAGGAGAGAACAATGGATGCTCATATTAAAAAAGTGTATGTACCGATGACGGAGACTGGATTTTACATATTGCTTTGTCTTCAGGAAGAAATGGATGGCTACAGTATTGTGCAGAAGGTGGAGGCCATGACGGATGGTGCCATTCGTCTAGCTGGAGGATTAACTCCACTGCTTGACAAGGAGGGTAAGCCAGTAATTACACCTGTTGCGGAATAAGATATTTAGAATCGAAGGCTTGGGAAATGAACCGGGCTTTCGGTTCTTTTTTGGGGGAAAAAGATTGAATTGTAAAGGTGTACTGTAGTATGATAAATCAGTAAATTGTGAAATAATCCTTAGGAGAAAGATGATGACAATAAAAGATAGATTAAGACAGGAAAAGCTTCTCTTTGATGGAGCTTTTGGTACCTATTACGGACAGCTTTATGATACGGAAGAATTACCGGAGCTTGCGAATACATTATATCCGGAGCGAGTAAGGGTGATTCATGAGCAGTATATTGAGGCTGGGGCACAGGTAATTCGTACCAATACCTTTGCCAGCAATACAGTGTCCATGAAGGCGGATTTACCGGAAGTACTGGAGAATATTCGTCAGGGCTATCGGATTGCCAAAGGGGTTGCATCTGGGAAGGATGTGTATGTAGCAGCGGATATCGGGCAGATTCACATAGAAAATCAGGCGGATAGAGAACGTGCAGGAAAGGAATATGTGGAAATCTGCAAGACCTTTTTAGAAGAAGGTGCTGAGATTTTTGTATTTGAGACCTTCTCTGATTTGGAGAACATCCGTGAGGCTATCAATTATATAGGAGATAGAGCATTTGTAATTGTCCAGTTTTCGGTAAATCAGTTTGGTTATAGCAATTCTGGTTTAAGTGCCCGCACGTTGACCCAGCATGGGGAAGAAACGGCAGCTGTGGATGCTATGGGATTTAACTGTGGTGTTGGCCCGGGACATATGCAGAAGATTATGAATGGTCTTTCCTTTTCGGGAAAGAAATATCTGACAGCACTTCCGAATGCTGGTTACCCTCAGATTGTGAGTAACCGCATGATTTTTGATAATAAAAATATGGATTATTTTGTGGGAAAAACTGGAGATATTGCGGCGGATGGTGCTGATATGATAGGTGGCTGCTGCGGTACTACCCCGGAATACATCCGTAGAATGAAAGAAAGAATTTCCTTTATTCAGCCGGAAAAATCAGCGTCAGAGACAGTTAAAGAGCAAAAACTTCCAGAGCGGCGGGATCAATCCTTCTTTGCTGGAAAGGCGGGAAAGAAGCTGATTGCGGTAGAATTGGCACCTCCTCTTGGAAGTGATGATGAAAAGCTGATGGATGCTGCCCATTTACTGTTAAAGAGCGGTGTGGATGTACTTACCTTCCCAGATTCTCCGTCAGGAAGAACACGTGCAGATTCCATCTTGATGGCTGAGAAGGTGGCGAGAGAGACGGGGATGTGTGTTATGCCCCATATTTGTTGCCGTGATAAGAACGCTATTGCCATGCGCTCTCAGCTTTTAGGGGCATATATTAACCATATACATAATTTTCTGGTAATTACTGGAGACCCCATACCGTCTTTGGTGCGAAGCAGTGTAAAGAGTGTGTTTAACTTTGATTCTGTGGGACTGATGCGCATTATGAAGGATATGAATGAAGACCAGTTCGTAGAATCTCCTATCTGCTTTGGAGGTGCCATTAATCAGGGACGGCGAAACCTGGATGTGGAGATTGGGCGTGTGAAAAAGAAAATGGAGGCAGGGGCGGCCTTTTTCCTGACACAGCCGGTTTCTACCAAAGAGGGCGCAGAGCGTGTAAGGCGCATTAAAGAGGAGACGGGAGCTCGTATTTTGTGTGGAATTATGCCCTTTGTCAGCTTAAAAAATGCCACCTTTATGAAGAATGAGATGACAGGAATTGATGTGACGGAAGAGGTACTTGCGCGTTACCGGGAGGATATGACTCGTCAGGAAGGCGAGCAGGCAGGTATTGAGCTTGCAAAAGAAATGATGGCCATTACGGAGGATTTTGCAGATGGTTACTACTTCTCCTTCCCGTTTAATCGAGTGGGAATGCTGGAGAAGATATTGAAGGAAGAATAAGTTGGATAGATTGGCACAGATTCGGGAGAGTGAGCGTAAATCTCACGAAAGGAGCACTCGCTAGAATTCCCTTTTGTAGAGATTTCAGAGTAGGACGTTATTGACAATTATAGATGGCTTTTGTACCATAAAATTGTAGAATAATATAAGCTGGGAAGTGTTTGAGACGATGAATTTTTTGACCTATGATAAAGAGCATGTAAGAAAAGCTATAAAGATTGCCTGGCCAGCCATTTTGGAGTCCTTCTTTGTGGCAATGGTTGCCCTTGTGGATTCCTATATGGTAAGTGGGCTGGGAGCATCCAATGTGGCAGCAGTAGGGCTAACCACACAACCGAAAATGGTAGGGCTTGCCTTGTTTTTCGCAGGAAATGTATCGATTTCTGCGCTGGTGGCCAGACGTAGAGGGGAAAAGGATAAGGAAGGAGCCAACCGGATTTTCTCCACATTCCTTTGTTTTATAATCGGTGCAGCAATTATTGTCAGTACTGTTTTGGTATGGAATGCAGATACTATTATCCGCTGGTGTGGTTCTAATGCAGATACCCACGATGCGGCGGTGGCATATTACCAGATTATTATGGGTGGTATGATTTTCAACTGCATTCAGATGGGTATCAACGCGGCTCAGCGTGGTGCGGGAAACACTAAGATTACCATGCGTACCAATCTGGTATCTAATACAGTAAATGTAATATTTAACTACCTGCTTATCGAGGGTAATTTCGGATTCCCCAGGCTGGGAATCCGAGGAGCTGCATTGGCGACAGTACTGGGAACCGTTGTAGCCTGCTTTATGAGTATTTATTCCGTACGCAGGGAAGACAATTTTGTAAGTATCACTTATATCTGGAAAAATAAGCTTCTTCCTACCATTGCGGCATTTAAAAACATCGTGAAGGTGGGTTACAGTATTTTTATTGAGCAGCTCTTTATGAGAGTTGGCTTTATGGTTACGGCACTGATGGCAGCAGAGCAGGGAACGGATGCCATGGCGGCGCATCAGGTAGCAATGAATGTAATGCACCTTTCCTTTTCCTTCGGGGATGGTCTTCAGTCTGCGGCGGTGGCTCTTATCGGCTACAGTCTTGGTGCCAAGGATCAGGAGCTGGCCAAGGAGTATGGTAAAATCTGTCGTATGCTGGGCGGCTGTATCTCAGTAGTATTGGCGGTACTTTACCTTTTGGGTGGAAGATGGCTCTTTGGTTTATTCTTCAAGGAAGCTGCCATTGTAGATATCGGTGCCAATATCATGTATGTTATCGCATTTGTTGTAATGCTTCAGATTTCTCAGGTTATCTATATGGGATGTCTCCGCGGCGCAGGAGATACTATTTTCACTTCTATTGCATGTACCATCAGTGTTACCATTTGTCGAAGCATCGGTTCTTATTTCTTCGGATATGTGATGGGCTGGGGAATCGTAGGTATCTGGCTGGGGGTTGTAGCAGATCAGGGTTCACGACTGATTATGGCATCAGCACGATTTAAGCGTGGTAAATGGACCAAGATTAAAATCTAAGAATAGAATATACAATGTAAGGGAAAAATGCTTCTTGACAGTTTGTGTTAAGAAGTATTTTTTAATGAAGGAGAATAGGGATATATGGTAATTGAAAAGGTTATCGGACGAGAAATTTTGGACTCCAGAGGAAATCCTACGGTGGAGGCAGAGGTACATTTAAGGAATGGTATTATGGCACGGGCAATGGTCCCTAGCGGTGCATCCACCGGTATTCATGAAGCATTGGAGCTTCGTGATGGTGATAAGGGCAGATATCACGGAAAAGGGGTACAGAAGGCCGTGAAGAATATCAATCATGTAATAAACGAGCTGCTTCACGGTATGGATGTAACAAATATCAGTGCCATTGACCGTATGATGTGTGAGGCGGATGGAACTAAGGACAAATCTGCACTTGGAGCCAACGCCATTCTGGCAGTGTCTATTGCCTGTGTAAAGGCGGCAGCCAAGGCAAGTGGCATGAGGATTTATGAGTTTTTGGAAAGCAGAAGTGGTATTGTGCTTCCAGTTCCTATGATGAATGTAATCAATGGTGGCAGACATGCTAATAACAGTCTGGATTTTCAGGAGTTTATGATTATGCCAGTAGGGGCAGAAAGCTTTGCCGGGGCTCTGCGCATGGGTACGGAGGTGTACCATTCCTTAAAAGGGATTTTAGAGGAAAGGGGACTATCTGTAGCCGTAGGTGATGAGGGAGGCTTTGCACCGGATTTAAAGAATGCGGATGAGGTGTTTGAAATCCTGAGTCAGGCAGTGGAGAAATGCGGATATAGCGTAGGTAAAGATTTTGTATTTGCCATGGATGCAGCGGCTTCCGAGCTGTATAACCGGGAATCTGCACTTTACAAATTTGAGGGTGAAGTGGTGGTACGAAATAGCGAAGCCATGATTGCTTATTACAAGGAGTTGTGTGAGAAATACCCACTGGTGTCTATTGAAGATGGTCTGGATCAGGATGACTTTGTGGGCTGGAATGACTTGACCAGAGAGCTTGGAGAGAAGCTTCAGCTGGTGGGAGATGACCTTTTTGTAACTAACACGGAAAGACTTTCCAAAGGTATTGAAGAAAATTGTGGCAATGCGATTCTGATTAAGGTAAATCAGATTGGCACAGTCAGTGAAGCTATGGATGCTATTCATCTGGCTCATAAAGCAGGATATCGCGCGGTGATTTCCCACAGATCAGGAGAGACCGAGGACTCTTTCATTGCAGACCTGGCAGTGGCAACCAATGCAGGGCAGATTAAGACCGGAGCACCTTGTAGAAGTGAACGTGTTGCCAAATATAATCAGCTTCTTCGTATAGAAGAGCATCTTAGGGAAAAAGCAAGGTATCTGGGAATGGACGCTTTGAATAAGAGATAAAACGAAGTTACTATTGACATTACTATGTGACTCATTTATCATAACTTTTAAATGTAGTATTAAAAACTACATAAAAAGTTATGAAAAACGCGGGGAAATAGTAATGAAAAGAAAGATTGTAGTAGATTCAGCGGCAAATTTGAGAGCTTTTGCAGGGGTGGACTTTCAGTCCGTTCCATTGGTAATCAGAACTGCGGATAAGGAATATGTGGATGATGCCAATCTGGATGTACTGGATATGGCAGAAACTTTGAGCACCTATAAGGGAAAATCAGGTACTGCCTGTCCTGGGGTGGGTGATTATCTGACAGCCTTTGGAGATGCTGACGAGGTATTTTGCGTAACGATTATCAGTACCTTGTCAGGAAGCTATAACTCAGCAGTGACCGCTGCTTCCCAGTATATGGAGGAGAATCCTGGAAAGAAGGTATATGTACTGGATTCTTATTCTGCGGGACCGGAAATGAAGATTTTGGTGGAGAAGATTTACGAGGGCATCAAGGATGGAAAGGATTTTGAGACCATTTGTAAAGAAACAGATGCTTATAAGGAAAAGAACACCGCACTTCTTTTCTGTCTGGAAAATATGAAGAATCTTGCAAATAACGGACGTGTAAAACCGGCAGTGGCAGCCATCGCAGGGTTTCTGGGAATCCGGGCAGTAGGTGATGTAAGCGAGGACGGACAGATTCATCCGGTGGAGAAGTGCCGAGGTGAGAAGAAGGCCATTGCCAGTATCTGTAAGATTATGAAAAATATGGGGTATCAGGGCGGCCAGGTGATAGTGGATCATTGTAATAACCTCGGTGCAGCCAGTGCACTGAAGGAGGCCATTCTTACTGAGTTTCAGGATGCGAAGGTGCGCATTGAGATGACCATGGGTCTTTGCAGCTTCTATGCTGAGAAGGGCGGTTTAATGATTGGATTTGTGAGAAACTAAAATAACGGGGATGAAGCGCAAGGTCATTTAGTTAAGAAGAATTTTGTGACGAGGAGCACATATCACAAATGCCATACTGCTCCCGGGGGAACACCTCACCTACGAGACCCTTGCGAGAACTGCGTAGCAATTTCCAAAATCAGAGTTTACGTTCCATTCGTGTCTCGGCGCGTATTAGACAGATGGACGTATTTGTTCCGCATAAGGCGGATTCCTCACGAAATTGATG
>F42_Fallow_Deer__coassemble_372_pt1 | contig 21220 bp, 19 predicted proteins | sample F42_Fallow_Deer__metabat2_low_PE_003 | metagenome-assembled genome bin F42_Fallow_Deer
GGATAATGGGTGAAGTATATGAAGAAGGTGAGGCTGCGATGGCCATATTAGGTGACTTTGCCTTCTTTGCAGGAACCCCGAGTGAGAAATTGGTTCGCTTCAAACCTGACAGTTGCAACCAAGACTTTATCATTATGATTCCTCAAAACGAAGAATGGGCAGTTTTGATTGAGAAATGCTACGGAGAAAAAGCCCAAAAGATTTCTCGATATGCATTTAAAAAGGAAAAAGATATTTTTGATAAAGAAAAACTACAACAAGTACTTGAGAAACTTCCCAAGAACTATGAATTAAAGCTTCTGGAAGAAAAAGAGTATAAGCAGTGTCGAGAAAATAGGTGGGCGGGCGATTTAGTATCTCAATACAAGGATTATGATGCATACCGAAAGCTAGGACTCGGCGTAGTGATACAAAAGGACGGTGAGCTGGTTGCAGGTGCGTCTTCCTATAGTCGCTACGATAAGGGAATTGAGATTTAAATTGATACCAGAGAGGATCATCGGAGGAAAGGGCTTGCATATATTTGTGGTGCAAGGCTTATTTTAGAATGCTTAGAAAGAGACTTATATCCCAGCTGGGATGCGCAAAATCTGTGGTCCGTGAGCTTAGCAGAAAAACTAGGATATCATTATAGTCATGCATACACTGCATATGAAATTTGGGGATACTAAAGAATTGGAGAAAACAGAAGAACAGATAGATAGTGGAAATTTCTTTGAGATAAACGGAGGTATAGTTATGGCATATGATTGCGGATTTCAAAAAGAAGATAATTGGTTCAGATATCGGGCAGCAGCAATTATCGTGGAAGACGGCAGTGTACTATTTGCCGGGCCGGGGATATGCGAATATTGAGTTTGATATCAAGAATGATATGACCACTTGTTTTACGGTTGCATCTGTCGCAAAGCAGTTCACCGCATTTGCAATCATGATACTTTATGATAGGGGACTTTTGGAGCTTCATGAAAAAGCAAACTTGTACCTGCCTTCAAAGCTGCAGTTGCCAACGGATATCACGGTGCATGATTTGCCGGCACACACATCTGGTCTACATAATAACTATAATTTTGAAGATGATTTCTATGTGGGTGAAGACAGATTACCATATAATAAGGAGTCCTTTTTCAAGGATTGGATTATCAAAGAGCCCATTGATGAACCGGGCAAGGAATTTCATTATAACAATTCCAATTATACTTTGCTGGCGTGGATTATTGAGCATGTCTCCGGTCAGATGTACAAGGATTTTCTGAATTCAAATATTTTCGCCAAGCTCGGGATGCGCAACTCGGCTTACGATAATGGTTTGGATATCATTCCCAATAAGGCAAGTAATTATATGCGTGATTATGGTGTGCTGGTCAGAGTTCCTTATACGAACCCTCTCTTCGGCATCGGAGCCGGAGGCTTGGTCACAAATTGTGATGATTTGCAAAGATGGTATGAATGTCTGAAAAACCGTGAGCTATTATCCAGTAAGGCATACGAAATCTTTTTTGCGGAAAATAAAAACCATTATTGCTACGGCTTGGAGCGGTATGAGGAATTCGGAACCATCAAATATACCCATGGTGGCGATACCCTTGGTGTCTCTGCTTATACACAGTATTTTTTCGAGGAAGATATCTGTATCATAATCATTACAAATACGGAATCCTTGGATCAGTATCGCCTAGGAAATACCCTAGCAGCTATCATGCATGGTGGCGACGCAGAGAACTCCCGAAGGCCTGATGAAGTGGTGTTGTCACCGGCGGAACTTGAGCGGTATGTGGGAACCTATCTGCCCGGCAAGATACAGATTGAGCAAAAGAACGGGAAACTATACCTGGTTCGCGTCAATCAAAATATTCACATTGAAGTGTATTGCGTGGAAAAGAATTGTTTTAAACGACGATATGAGGAACAACAAACGGTTCATAACTTATTACCAGAGGGTGCAGCAACTCCTTCTGTGTGGGGGTATGAACTGGTGAGTAAGGAATATTTATGAAAGATGAAAATGAAATCTTAGAGTTATTGATAAATGAAGGTTGTCCGTCCATCGCCTATCGGGTGAGAACGGAAATCCGACAGGAGCATTTACTCCATAAGGAGCACATAGATTATCAAAATCGAATTTATGCGAGTCCTAAAGTGCAGGAAATATTATCCTGGCAGAATCAAGATGGATATTTTGGAACAAGGCTTCACACAGCACCGTCCAAAAGCAAAATTTGGCCGCACGAAGGCTGTGTGCGGTTTTTGCTCGAAAAGGGACTTAATAATAAGCATGTAGAGAAAGCATTAAAAGTGATGCTTCAACCCGGTTGGGGGAAGGAATGTGAAAACAGCAGGGCAGCGAGTGTAATTAAGTATGAGATGATACGTGCAAGTCTGTTTGCACAGGCGGGATATCATGAGTACGATTTTGTGACGGAGTGGGTAAACGACGGACTGCAAAGCTTCCGTAATATTGCAGATGCAGAAAGTTATATGGATTTAGTTTACGAAAGAACTGACCATAAACTGGTTTGCAAAGGAGGGAAATATTTACCGGTGATATATCATTTGCGATTACTTGCTTTTACAGATTTCTGGAAAACCGAAGAAAATCTGGGAATGCTAAAGGTGGCATATGAGAAATTGTATGGGTGGTTACCGCTTCCGCCCATATATTATAGATGCAAGACTCATCCTGCTGCGCCCTTGGGGCCTGTCAGCTGGTCCGTAAACCAGAGTTTTAATGAAAGATTTGGATTCTTCTGGTTGCAATTCTACGAATTGTCTGCAAGAATGGGGATGTTAGGGGGGGCTTCTCCTTTCAGAAAGCATTTTGAAGAATTAAAAGAAGTGGTTCTGAAGCAGGATGAGTGCTTTGTGGAATATACGAAAAAAAGAAATCTCTCATATATCAGCTGGTCTGGTTATTCCGGAATTTCTCTGGAGGGAGATGGAAAAACGCAGCAGCAGAGGATGCTGGATTTTATGTTTCGTGTTATGCTGATTGACAGATTCATATCTGGAGGTAGTAAGTTTTGAAAATACATATTATCGGTTGCAGTGGCTCCGGTAAAACCTATTTAGCGAGGGCACTATCAAAAAAATGTAATATTCCTCATTTTGATCGTTGCGGTTATGTGCATTATGGATCTGATAAAGAGGGACTCTGAGATATACCACATCTCTGGAGGAGCTTAACCGAAAGAAGCTCATTATTTTGATTCCTTTTCAACTACTGAAGCTTCGTGATCTTCTGGCGAAATCACGAACTCATGAGACGATTGCGAGGTTGCAAAATCTCATTGAGTATGATATACTTAACAGTATAAACGTAAATTTATCTGCTGGGAATATGAGGCAGAATGATGCCAGGAATCTTTTTCTGCTTACTCAGAAGCTTCTGTATGCGAAATATACGGAAACGGAGGAGATCTGTAATATGTATGATCAGTCGTTAGAGCTTGAATGGAATCGTTATATGGATCAATGGGAGAAAATGGATCAGACTATGGAACAGTTGGAGGAAAAGGATAAATGACTCCTTGAAATGGATGAGGATGTCTGAAAGCAGAATTAGAAAAACGTAACTGACCAATACCTTCAGGTAAAAGGGGGTGAATGCATATGCATTATATTCGAGATAACTACTCGGTGCAGTTGTAAATCTGATAACAGGTTGCATCGAGGTTAATTTATCATTATGTTATCAGGTAACTGCACCGAGACGTAGAATTATCATACATACGAAAAGGAGTAGTTATATTATGAACAAAGAGAAATTATGGAAAGCTTGGTTACACGAAGAGGAAATTGCACATATTCATGGATGGGATTTTTCCCACATACGTGGAAAATACCAAGAGGGAAATGATCTTCCATGGGACTATAAGGAGATTATTCAGAAATATTTAACGCCGGATATGAAACTGCTGGACATTGATACTGGAGGAGGAGAGTTTTTACTGTCACTGAAACATCCATACAACAATCTTGCGGCAACAGAGAGTTATCCGCCCAATGTGGAATTGTGCAAGGAGACATTACTTCCGTTGGGGATTGATTTCAAGGAAGCGGATGGATGTGATGATAGGCTGCCCTTTGAGGACCAGACTTTTGATATGGTTATAAATCGTCATGGCGAATTTAACGCGAAAGAGATCCGGAGAATATTAAAGCCGGGCGGGCTATTTATTACCCAGCAGGTGGGAGCAGAAAATGACAGGGAGCTGGTGCAGCTTTTGTTAAATGATGTTCCACCACTGCCATTCCCGATGCAATATTTGCAGATTATCCAGAAATCCTTTGAAGAGGTGGGGTTCACTACCTTAGAGGCAGATGAGGTATACCGTCCTATTCGTTTCTGGGATGTGGGAGCCCTTGTCTGGTTTGCGCGTATTATCGAATGGGAGTTTCCGGGCTTCAATGTAAGGGATTGTCTGGATAACCTTTATCAAGCCCAGAGGATTCTGGAGCAGAATGGCGTTATCGAGGGAAGGAGTCACAGGTTTCTGTTAGTTGTTAGGAAGTAATTATAAAACATAAGCAATGCAATTCGTGCACAGAGAACGACAGCTCGTGCACGGATTGTTTTTTTATATCAGATTATTATATACTTAATAGAAATACTTTGAGAAAAATAGGGGGGGAATTATGAACAATATGTATCACATCACCGCTGACAAGCAGAAGCGAAAGTATGGCTATGGCAGCAATGTGGTTTACTTTTTTGGGCAGATGAAGTCATGGAATAAGTGGATGTTTTACTGTGCGTTCTTAGAGATTATCCCGCAGACACTAGCTTATTTTCTGGGGGATTTACTTCCTGCGACGCTGGTGCAGGGGCTAGAGAAGCGTGGTACGGTAATGCAGGTGCTGGGGCCGTTATTTATGATTGCGGTAGGTATGCTGGTGCTGAACATGCTCAGTAGTGCCATTATCAATTACTACTACGAACAGACGGATTATTTCGTGCTTCATTTTGTAAGAAAATTTACCCGGAAAGTAGTAGATATTGATTACGAACGCTTAGAAGATAAGAATTACAAGGACATTAAGGATAATGCATGGGGAAGTGCCCGTTTTGGTCACGATATCTACCGGGCAACCGGTGCGGTGACAGCACTTTTGACTGGACTTACTACAGCCATAATGTATGGGGTGATTCTGGGCAGCAGAAGTTTACCAATTCTGTTGGCGGCGTTCCTTAGTATTGCGATTAACTTATATCTCCTTGGGGTTGCCCGCAAAATGCATGGTAAGTACTTCGGTAAAATCAGTAAGTACTCCAAGGGTGAGGCTTATATTACGGAGCAGTGTATGGATTCTGCCGCAGGCAAGGACATCCGTATCTATAAGATGCTGGATTATATCTTAAAGAAATATGATGAGAATCTGGAGCAGATAGGAAGCCTTTACGGTAAGATTCATAACTGGTACTGTTTTCGTAATCTATCCGGCGCAGTGTTGGAATTTGGAAGAGATTTGCTGGCATTTTTAATGCTGGGATATTACCTTTCCCAAGGAAGCATTTCCGCAGCGGAATTTGTATTTTACATCGGTATCTTCTCCAGCTTCTCCCAAAGTGTGGAGCACGTGCTTCGAAATGTGATGTTTATCAACGCCATCAATACCTCCATCAGCTATTTCAGGGAGTTTGAGGAGACGGAGAGTGTATGGCGGGAGAGTGGCGGTGTAGGTGCGCAGACCATAGAAGCATTTAAAAATAAACCAGTTAAGCTGGAGCTTCGGAATGTGACATTTACCTATCAAGGTAATGAAGAGCCTACAATTAAGGATTTGGATTTGACCATTACGCCAGGGGAGAAGCTGGCACTGATTGGCTTAAATGGTGCCGGAAAGACCACCTTGGTGAAGCTGATTTGTGGATTATATATGCCGGAGCAGGGAGAAATCCTCTTAAATAATAGAAAAATGGAAGAGTATACGAGAGAGGAGTACATGGCTTTGATTTCCGTACTTTTCCAAGACAGTACCCTGCTCCCACTGTCTGTGGATGAGAACATTACAGGGGAGAGTGGCTGGGATAAAGAGCGACTGGATAGGGTACTGAAGCTGTCCGGTTTCTGGGAGAAATATAATGCTCTTCCTGAGAAGGGTGCCACTAAGCTGGTAAAGAAAATCGAGGAAACGGCAGTGGATTTCTCCGGCGGTGAGAAGCAGAAGCTTTTGTTTGCAAGGGCTCTTTACAAGCGTTCACCACTGGTGATTTTGGACGAGCCTACGGCGGCACTTGATCCTATTGCGGAGAATGAGCTTTATATGAATTTAGGAGATGCTATGGAGAATCGTACTGCCATTTACATTTCCCACAGACTTTCCAGTACCCGCTTCTGTGACCGAATTATCCTTCTGGAGCATGGGCGCATCATTGAAGAGGGCACTCATGAGGGACTACTGGCAGCAGGGGGCAGATATGCCAAGCTGTACGACATGCAAAGCCAGTATTACAAGGATGAAGAAGAGCGTAAGAAACGTAGTGCAGCTATGGGCGATGAGCATGTAGAAGGAGAGAAAGGGGGAATTTTCCATGAATAGGAAAGAATGGAAGGCCATATGGCGTCTGTTATGTGATTATTCCAAGGGGCGAAGTGATGTTATGATATCGCTGCTTTTTCATGGAATCATTCCCGGTATTCGTCCCTTTATCTCAGTGGTGCTTACCGGTAAGCTGATTGACGCCGTATATAATGGTGCTGATTTTGAAACTATTGCAAAATACGCGCTGATTGCGGTTTCAGTATACGGTATTTTATCTGTAATTTTCGGTATTTCCGAGAAGGTGTTTAACCAGAACATGGAGTATATGTTTGAGATACAAAATGGTCCTATCAACAAGAAGAGTATGGCTATGGACTATGAGTATCTGGAGGATGCCAAGGTTCATGATGGCAGACAGAAGCTGAGTCTGAACAATTCCAGATTCGGCGTCATTGGTTCGGCATTGTCCCATTTGGATCAACTGCTTCTGAGTGCGTCTTCCTGCATTTGTGCCTTTGCCATTGTGCTTCCCATGTTCCTGAAAAAGGGAGAAGAGGGAAGTGGATTTATTGCGTCTCCGCTGGCTTCCGTGCTGTTTCTTGTGATTGTGGGAGTGCTGATTTGGACCAATTACAAGGTGCTTACCTATTACAATGCAAAGCATCTGGAAATTCAGAGACAGGCAGCTCCTTTCAGTAACCGCCGAAGATTTTATTTGGACCTTCTGGGCGTTACAGAGCAGCAGAAGGATATTCGTATTTACGATCAGAGAAAGCTTCTCTTTCAGGAGACAGAGAAGATTATTGAGAGTGAAAAAGAAGTGGGAAAGAAATGTACCGTCTGTATGATGAAAAATGGTGTAGCTGCCCAGGTGGTAGTAGCACTGCTTTCCATCGTGGTATATACCTTCTCGGGACTGCGCTGTTATGTGGGCATGATTACCATCGGTAATGTGGTAACCTATGCGGCAAGTATTTCCAAAGTGTCCGAGGCAGTGCGACTGTTCGTACAGAGACTGGGCTGGCTGAAATATACGGCTAATAATGCAGAGAACTACATTGAATTTATGGATCTTTCCCAGCGTAAGCATGAGGGAACCATCCCCATGGAGAAGCGCAGGGATAATAAGTTTTCTGTGGAATTCGAGCATGTTTCCTTTAAATATCCCGGTTCCGACACTTATGTCATTAAGGACTTGAACCTTTCTTTTGTCATCGGTGAGAAGATGGCAATCGTGGGAAAGAACGGTTCTGGTAAAACCACGTTTATTAAGCTGCTTTGCCGCCTTTATGATGTGACAGAAGGCTGCATTAAGGTTAATGGTATCGATATCCGCAAGTATGATTATCAGGAGTACTGTGATTTATTTGCGGTGGTATTTCAGGATTTCTGCATGTTTGATTTCCCGTTGGGGGAGAATCTGGCATGTTCTACGGATGTGGATGAAGACAAAGCTATGGACGCTCTGACCCGTGCGGGACTTTCAGAGCGCATGAAGGAGCTTCCGGAAGGGTTAAAGACGTATGTAGGTAAGGGCTTTGATGAGAATGGTGTAAACTTCTCCGGTGGAGAGAAGCAGAAGATGGCCATTGCCAGAGCTATCTACAAGGATGCACCTTTTGTTATCATGGACGAGCCTACCGCAGCACTGGACCCTGAGGCAGAGTGCGAGGTATTTGAAGGCTTTGATAAGATGGTTGGTAGGAAGACTGCGATTTATATTTCCCATCGTCTGGCATCCTGCCGTTTCTGTGAAGACATCCTTGTTTTTGACAAGGGACAAGTGGTGCAGCGTGGAAGCCATGAAGAATTGGAAAAACAGGATGGCTTATACAAAGAACTGTGGAACGCCCAAGCTGTTTACTATGATGCATCGTAGATACACGGATTTCTTCGCATTTTCATGCTCTCGAAATCCTAAAGTCATGTTTTTTCGTGCAAGCACGAAACACATGACCTTTGGACCCTAGTATCATACTATGGATAACCAAATAAGCCGTGCGTAAAAAATAGACAGTAGTTCGTTGAAAGCTTGCTTTCATTAGAACAGCTGTCTATTTTTGCATAGGGCGCCTTGGCGACCAGCGAGATTTACAAATGCGAAGCATTTGACAGCGGCGAAGCCGCAAATCGAGCTCGCACGGCGAAAGTGGGTGATGGCCTGCACGGCGAAGGAGCGTGACGGCTGACCGATCTATGCACGATACTTGGCTTCGACCATCACATATGCCACTGCAATACCGATACACAGTGCCACGATAAGCAGCATGGGGAGAACCACAACAGCGGAATTCTGCTCCATGAAAAGAATGCTAATTCCTACGATTTCAAGTAAGGCCGCAAATACAAACCAGATTTTGGCCACGGCATGGTTGTAGGCGGTCACGTCTTTGACCTTGGGAGGATTTACTCCGGTAAAAAATCCCACGGCTTCCTTGGCATTCCAACTCCATAAACCGATACCGATGAACAATACAGTAACAATACTAAAAATTATAAATCCAATAATCATAAGCGTACCCCCTCTGTAATGCTTTTTCTTGATATCATCATAGCAAGCGCAGTTTCAAAGTGCAATAGACGCCCTTACATTTCCTTTTGGTATTTGCTCATAAAGTAGAGCGAAAGGATATTGTATAACAGAAAACCTCCCACGGTTATCAGTATCACCCATAGTGGTGCATCAATAATAATCAAAAGATACGCTATTCCCATGATAAACCACTGAATGATATCTGCGGCCTGTGCCTTCGCGCGGTAACGGATCAGGGTGTTTCGTTCGTCCTTGAATTCAATCTCGTTTTCTTTCACAATATCCGGGTTCTTTTCTTCATAATTCTTCATCCAAAGCTTAGCAATACCTGTGCCAAGTAGCGCAGAACCAATACCGATTAAGACACCGGAAATAGTCTTTACCTCTTGACTGTGAAAAAGGAAGCTAAGAGATATTAATACAACTCCAATAATTAGTGTCACGATGTAAACAGACTTTTTCTTTAACATTTTTCATCTTCCTCCTCATAAATAAAAATGTCTTCAATTGTCATATTAAAGTAACGTGCAATTTTAAATGCTAAGGTAATGGATGGATTATATCTTCCATTTTCCAAAGAACCAATGGTCTGTCTGGAAACCTCCAGAACCTTAGCCAACTCTTCCTGTTTGATTCCGTGCTGCTTGCGGATTTCTTCTAATCTGTTTTTCAATTTCACACCCCTTTCAAATTCATGGAAAGCTAGCTTTACATTTATAGTATATGCTCTTATGCAAAATGTCAAGCGTACTTTCCATTTTCTTTTTCCAAAAAAGAAAATAGAAGTAATTGATGAATTGTGAAGATGAAAGAAGTAAGGTATAATGAATAAGAATATTTTTCTGGAGAGGGCGAAGGTTGAAAAAATAGTAAATCAGAATTTTATTCTGGCAATGATTTTAGTGGCAGCCATGACACTGGTATGCATTGTGTTCGGTGTGGCTTTAACGGATTTGGAAGGAGAAATGGATTCGCCAAGAGTAACATAAGCACAACTCTGGAAGGCGGCGAAGTAGGTGATGTAGAGGGGTATGGAGTGATTGCAGAGGGCATCGGCTACAGATTCGGTGCTTTTGCAGGAGCGGTTATTTTTTATCTTTATGACTTATCTGGTATACCAGACCTATTTATGCTACGATAAAAGGCCAAGCTGAATCAAGTCGCTATATGTAACATACATAGGCATCAACCCCCTTTCTCAAGGGGCAACCGTTCCCACTGATATTGATTATACTATAGAATACAAAATATATCTATAAATAATTGAGATAAAAAAGAAAGTTAGCAAGGTGATATAAATGAAAATAATAGAACAAAATCTACCAATAGACCTACAATCCCTCATCTCGGGAAAGTCTTACGACTTAGACAACATCGGAATGTCCGGCTCCAGTATCCTTATATTCGAAGATATGGTACTGAAAATCCAGCCTGAGGATGATGAAACGAGAAGTGAAGCAGTGATGATGAAATGGCTGGAGGGGAGGCTGCCGGTACCGAAGGTGTTATATCATACGGTAGAAAATGGAGTGAATTATCTTCTCATGTCCAGAATGCCGGGTATGATGTCCTGTGAGGAAAGTATTCTGGAGAATCAGGAGATGGTGACAGAGCTTCTGGCAGAGGGACTTAAAAAGCTGTGGGCGGTGGATATTACCGATTGCCCTATGCGGTGGGACTTGCCGGTGAAGCTGGCAGCTGCGAAGCGCAACGTAGAGAATGGCGAGATAGACGTAGATGATGTGGAACCGGAGACCTTCGGCGAAGGTGGTTTCAAAGACCCGCAGGAACTTTTAGAGTGGCTCACAAATAATCAGCCACCCCTGGAGCCGGTGCTTTCCCATGGAGACTTCTGCCTTCCTAACATTTTTGTGAAGGATGGTGAAGTGGCTGGCTATATTGATCTTGGGAAAACTGGGATTGCGGATAAATGGCAGGATATTGCGCTTTGCTATCGAAGCTTAAAGCATAATTATGACGGGGACTATGGCTCTGAAAAACGTACGGATTTTAAAGAAAACCTGCTTTTTGAGAAGCTGGGCATAGAGCCGGACTGGGAGAAGATTAGGTATTATATATTGATGGATGAGTTGTTTTAGGAGACAAGAAAAATGAAAAACTATACTCAAGTTTATGTGAAAAATAGTTTTGAAGCAGCCCAAATGTACTGCAAAGCTTTTGGTGCAGAGATTACTCGCGAATTTATAAATGAGAATAACACGGCGTATGAACACTGCGAATTGTCTGTGAATGGCGAAGGTTTTCTGGCGTTAGCCGAAGCGAAAAATCCCTGTGATATAAATATAGTGCACAAGTACAAATGGGAAACTATGACATTTAACGTGTTTGAGATGGGGAGTGAGGAAGCAGTTTATAATGCATTTCGTGTGTTAAGTGATGGCGGAGTGGTTATTGAACCTATTCATGAGCTCCCGTGGAGTAAATGTTGTGCGACGGTTATTGATAAATTTGGAGTGTGTTGGTGGATTTCCATTTGACGCGCGCGGGGAAAAGGAAGCGACTGGATTTTTGTGGATGAAGTAGATAACTTAGAACTTGTATACTATAAGCAGAGAGGATAAATATAAATGGTACGTTTATATGGCAATGCACCTTATAAAATAGTTTTAGCTCATGGTGGACCTGGAGCAATAGGGTCACTAAAAGGATTTGCACAAGAGTTAAATGCTTTATCACAGATTGGTGTTGTTGAGGCAATACAATCAAAGTATTCAATTGCAGAACTGATAGAAGAGAATGAACAACTAATTGAATATTATAGAAAAATGGATTGGAACATATTGAGGGACGATATGTGTTTGCTATTCAAAATGAATATTTTGTCTATACTACAGGATAGAAAATTTATCTATAGATATCTGCGAAAACGGAATAATTATTGAGAGGATAAAAATATGTTTCATTACTCCATCGATGACTTTATCGACGCATTTTTAGATTTATCAGAAAATAACTATCACAGCATCTGGGAGCAAAAGACCTTTGCACGTCTTAAGGAATGGCATGACACCTACGGAATGTCATTTTCGGGATATGTTTTTCTGAGAAATGAACGGGGTGCATTGTTTCAGGTTCCCGCAAAGTATGCAGAAGAATTTAAAGGGGCAGCGGATTGGTTAAAGTTCGGCTTTCACGGAATAGAGTATGCAACCAACTATGGTTCGAAAAAGTTCCCCTCGCCGGATGCCATAGATGATTATAATCAGGCAAAAGCGGACTACGAGCAGGTGATTCAGGAACTTCTCCGCATTACAGGTAGTGAGGCATCCATCGACAGGTGTCCTAGAATTCACTATTATGCCGGAACGCTGGCGGACTGCCGGGGGTTCAAGGCTGCGAAATGTGGCATTATGGGACTGATTAGCGCAGAGGATGACAGGGAGTGTTATTATCTGGATGCGGAGGCTCATGGGTGGCTTAACGAGAGCAACTTTTACCGCGATGACAACTTACAACTGGACTTCTACAGAACATCTATCCGTTTAGAGAATATGGAGACCTTGGCAGAGCTGGAAGAGAAGCTACATACACTGGATAAAAGCAAGCCTTGCCTTATCTTCACCCACGAGAAGTTCCTGCAGGAAGAGGAGATGTGGAAGAAGCTTGCTTTCTGTGGGAAGCATTTTATGGGATGTGAAGGTTTGAAGCAGTGATAGTATCTATGCAGAATAAATGATATGTCAGATACCTTTTAATCATCTTTTACCGTTTTTTAGAGTTAAAAGTGCCTATAGAGAAAAAACTGATGTGTAGATACGCCAATCCTCAAAATCAAGTATCTGCAATAAAAGTTTTTCTGTATGGGTACTTTTGGGGGTAAATAGAAAGGAAAAACAGGAAAAATAGTATCTGGGAAAATAATTTTGAGGCATAGATACCAAGTCATAAATTTGTGAGGGGGCTTCTTTGCCGGAAACATTTGCAAAATCGTCACTTTACGGATTGTTTTGCTTTTGCCAAATAGATTTATGGAATCAGTCGTTTACAAGTAAACATACTTGGTTCTGAATAGTTTAAAAATTACATGAAAACCCCTTTAAATATAACATATTTTCTTCCTGCTCTTTATGCTATCCTATAGGCAGCATGGGGTAGAAGTCTGCCCTGAATTCAGATAAGGGAGGAAAACCGAATGAAATTTAGTAACGGATGTTGGTTACAGAAGGAAGGCTGTGCATGTTTTGCGCCTACGGAAGGCTACTTCACTAAAGTGACAGAGACCAGTGTAACCATTTGTGCACCTACTACTCATATAACAAACAGAGGAGCAACCCTAGGAGGAATCAATTTAACTGTTAAGATTACATCCCCAAGAAAGGATGTGCTTCGTGTACAGACCTATCATCATTTGGGCACTGTGAAGAAGAACCCGGAGTTTGATTTAAATATTGAAGATTTGACATTAGATACCATAGAAAACGATGAGCTGATTACCATTACCAGCGGAAGTCTTTCTTTGGAGATTACCAAGAAGCCATGGTCCATGACCTACAAGAGAAATGGGAAGGTAATTACCAAGTCTTCTGGAAGAGATCTTGCACTCATGAAGACGGATTGGAAGGGGGATGCCTACGATAAGGGTGACTTGTCCGAAACCTATATCCGTCAGCAGCTTTCTCTTGGTGTAGGTGAGTTATTATACGGTACCGGCGAGCATTTTACACCATTTGTAAAGAATGGTCAGAGTATCGATATCTGGAATGCGGACGGTGGTACCAGTACCGAGCAGGCATACAAGAATATTCCGTTCTATATCTCCAACAAGGGATATGGCGTGTTAGTAAATCATCCGGAAAATGTATCCTTTGAGCTGGGTACCGAGATGGTAACCAGAGCAGAGTTCTCCGTAGAAGGAGGCTATCTGGATTACTTCCTTTTTAGTGGCGAGACTATGAAGGATGTACTTGTGGAATACACTGACGTGACAGGTAAACCATCTTTACCGGCACCTTGGACCTTCGGTCTGTGGTTATCTACTTCCTTCACCACCAATTATGATGAGGACACCGTTATGAGCTTCATCGATGGTATGCTGGACAGAGGGATTCCTCTCAGAACCTTCCACTTTGACTGCTTCTGGATGAAGGAGTTCCATTGGTCTGACTTTATCTGGGATGAGAGAGTATTCCCGGACCCGGAGGGACTTCTTAAGAGAATCAAAGCAAAGGGCTTAAATATCTGTGTATGGATTAATTCCTACATTGGTCAGGAATCTGCACTTTTTGAGGAAGGTATGGAGAAGGGCTATTTCTTAAAGCGTCCTACCGGTGAAGTATGGCAGTGGGATATGTGGCAGCCGGGTATGGCAATCGTAGACTTTACCAATCCAGAGGCTTATAAGTGGTTCCAGGATAAGCTGGAGGTGCTGATGGATATGGGCGTTGACTGCTTCAAGACTGACTTTGGTGAGAGAATTCCTACCGATGCGGTTTACTACGATGGCTCCGACCCGAAGAAGATGCACAACTACTATACATACCTTTACAACAAGTGTGTATATGAATTATTAGAGAGAAAGCGCGGCAAGGGCGAGGCAGTACTCTTTGCCCGTTCTGCAACTGTAGGCGGTCAGAAGTTCCCTGTACACTGGGGCGGTGACTGCTGGTCTGATTATGAGTCCATGGAAGAGAGCTTACGTGGCGGATTATCCCTGTTAATGAGCGGTTTCGGTTATTGGGCGCATGATATCGGCGGTTTTGAGCACACCTCTACCGCAGATGTATACAAGAGATGGGTAGCCTTCGGTCTCCTTTCTTCTCACAGCCGTCTCCATGGAAGCCAGTCTTACCGTGTGCCTTGGGTATACGATGATGAGGCAGTTGATGTAGTAAGATTTTTCACCAAGTTTAAGGCAAAATTGATGCCTTACTTATATGAAACTGCGATTGCTACCTCTAAGAGCGGTATCCCGACCATGAGAAGTATGGTGCTGGAGTTTACCGAAGATAAGAACTGCCACTACTTAGATAAGCAGTATATGCTGGGTGACAGCTTACTTGTGGCTCCGATTTTCAACGAAGAGAGCATTGCAGAGTTTTACCTGCCGGAAGGTAACTGGACCAATCTCTTCACCGGTGAGAAGTATGCCGGTGGCAAGTGGTATACCGAGAAGCACGGTTATTGCTCCATCCCTCTGATGGTAAAAGAGAATTCTATCGTAGCCATGGGCAGCCATGACGACAAGCCGGATTATGATTATGCGGACGACGTTGAGCTGAGAATGTATGAGCTTATAGATGGTGTAGAAGCTTGCAAGACTGTATACGGTATGACGAAAGAAGCTGACCTGACCGTAAAAGCAGTGAAGGCAGCAGGTATTATCACGATTGATGTAGAAACTACAAAGAATTACATCGTACGCTTAGTAAATGTAAAGGCTGCTGCTGTAGAAGGTGCAGACTTTACTATCGATGGCAATGATACCGTACTTGCACCAAAAGCTGCACATATGGTAGTAACGCTATAATGTATATTGTAACTTTGAAAGAGGTGCGGTGATGCACCTCTTTTTGTGGCATATGGGTGCCAAATGAAATGCGAGAAGGCTGGAGTTATGGTGTTAAAGCTCCGGGGAATGTGGTATACTTCTTTCAAATCTTTTGGGAAATTGGGTATGGCAGAAATTTGGGAGGCTATATACCCAAAAGTGAATTTGAAAATGGAGGAGCATTGTCTTATGAAGAAGAAACGTCGGTTTCTGACCGGCTTTTTGAGTAAAAAGAAAATACGAACCCAGCTTTATATGGTTTATGTTGTGGCGGTTTTTGTACCGATTATGCTTGTAGGTATTTATTTGCTGACTTATGTTTCGGATTTGCTGACTACATATTATGAGGATTCTCTCCGTGCTGAGGGTATCCGAATCAGGACGCTTTTTTCGGAACTTACATCGGACGTGTATGATAAGACAAAAGACCTTATGTTTGATGATGAGATTAATCGGATTCTGACCACCCAGGAGTACCCTGCGGATAAGGTGAGCAATTCAGTGTATTATTGCCCTGCCATTAACAATTTGGTCTATAAAAATGTAGATATCGAGGATATTACCATCTATACAAACAATTCCTATGCAGACAACTATCTGCATTTCGAGGCGATTACGGAGGAGCTGGAGCAGGAAGCGTGGATGCAGAAAGCATCGGAGAGCTATGTGAGCTTTTGGAGTACGATAGAAACGATCAACTCTAAGGGAAAGTCCGATTGGAATCTATGTCTGGTGCGTAGAATCGCGGGTATTGGTCAGGATAATAAGGCTGTTATGGTAATTCAGATGAAGGATAGCTTTCTGAAGGGACGTATCAGCAGTAAAAAGTATGATATTAAGATTCTGACAGATAACAATATCATCTGTTACAGCCCGGTTACCAGCGATTATGGTAAGTCGGTGGATCTCGTGATTGATTGGGAGGATGATTACTTCCGAAGCAGCGGAACCTACTGGGAAAATGGGAAACAGGTAGTTTATGATGTGACAGGTCTTAGTATGTATCAGTCTACCAGCAATATCTACGTGGTGACCACCAGTGATACGGCTTATTATGAGATTCAGAGAATTGTAATGACCTGTTCACTGATTTTGTTTGCAGCATTGGTTTTGCCTCTTTTACTGATTCTCTTTTTCACCACTCATTTCTCCAGCCGTGTCACTACATTGCGTCAGGAAATGAAAAAAGTAAGTAAACAGGATTATGATATTATACCGGAGTTCCATGGAGAGGATGAGCTTTCGGAGGTTTTCTCGGACTTGCAGGTGCTGGTAAAGACTATCGAAGAGAAAAATGCCCAGGTATATGCCAGTCAGCTTCGGGATGAGCAGCTACAAAATGAGCAGCAGAAGATGGAGATGAAGATGCTGGCAAGCCAGATTAATCCTCATTTCTTATATAATACCTTGGAGAGTATCCGAATGCAGGCATTGACTGCCGGAAATAAGGATGTGGCCAACAGCATCAAGCTTTTGGGAAAATCCATGCGTTATGTATTGGAAAATACGGGAACGGGCTTTATTACCCTGCAGAAGGAGCTGGATTATATTGAGACTTATATTGCCATACAGAAGATGCGCTTTGGTGACCGTGTAAACTTTGATGTGGCGGTAGAGCTGGATATTGATTTGGAACAGTATCTAATACTGCCGTTCCTCGTACAGCCCGTAATAGAGAATGCCATTATCCACGGACTGGAAGGTATCACGGAAAATGGCTGCGTAAAAATGCATTTGTCGGTGGTCAGGGGATATTTACAGCTTTCCGTGACAGATAATGGTATCGGTATGAATGAAGAGGAATTAGACAGGCTTAGGGAGAATATAAATAAAAATACCTTGAATGCCAGTACAAGCATCGGCTTGGGAAATATTGACAGGCGGGTTAAGCTCTGTTATGGAGAGCAGTACGGTCTGTCTGTCCGCAGCAAAGTAGGCAAGGGTACAACTGTAGTAATTCGTCTTCCGCTGGAAAGAAAGGAGATATAATTTTTACAGTAAAAATTGCACGTAATTATGTAAAATAATGAGTGTATTAAATGTAAAAAATCATCGGTTTATTTTTAGAGGAAAGACGGATAAAATTCTAATTGTAATCTATAAAAGCACTTAATCGTTTTAGGACGGTGAGTGAAATCTAAGGAGGGTTATTCATGAAAAAGAAAATGAAAAGACTATTTGCTTTTCTTCTTGCCAGCATGATGATGTTCTCTTCGCTTACTTTTTCTTCCTCAGCAGCGGAAGAAGAGTACCTTATGTTCTTGGGCTACGGCGGAGAAAAAACAGAGAACGCATGGGATATGTGTTGGGCAAATGAAGAAGGCAACACAAGTGGTATCGAAGCAACTACAGCTACCTTTAAGGCTGGTGATACCGTAACCATCGGTTTGAAGATGCCTGAGGCACCGACTTATACATGGTGGATGGCTCCTACTATCGTAGCAGAGGGTGTTACCTCCCTTTCTTACACTATTGACAGTGTAAAGATGGATGGTGAGGAGATTCTGGATACCATCGACTTATCTCTTGGAGAGAAGGAGTGGTGGTATGAAGAAACCGGAAATTACACTACAGAGCAGGCAGTTCGTTTAAAGGGTGGTTATAATGAATGGGCTGACAAGTATATGGGAGAGTCTCCTGTAGGCTTTACAGAGATTACTTACACCATTACTGTACATGAAATCGTTACCGGCGGCGGTGCAGCAGCAGCGGCTACCCCGGCTGGTGCTGACGAAGAATTCCCGATGTTCCTTGCTTTCGGCGGTGACGCTGTAGAGAGCAATGACTGGGGCTATGGTTACTACGGCGAAGGCTGTGCAACCAACGTTGGTGACGTAACTGCAACCAATGCAACCGCAAAGGTTGGTGATACCGTAACAATCGGTTTAACATTCCCGGAAGCAGCTGTTTATACATGGTTTGTAGCACCTGTAGTAGTTGCAGAGGGTGTTACGAATGTAGGTTATACCATCGACAGCATTACCATCGATGGTGCAGAGGTTTTAGATACTGTTGATTTGGCAGCAGGTGATGCATGGTGGTACGAGGGTACCGGTGATTACACCGTTGATCAGGCAGTTCGCTTGGCAGGTGGTTACAATGAGTGGGGTACTAAGTATATGGCTACCGCTCCTGCAGGCTTTAAAGAGATTATGTACACCATTACCTTAACTGAGGTTATGTATGGTGGCGGCGCAGGTCCTGTAGAAAGTACGGAAAGCTATCCTGCATTTCTTGCAATCGGTGCGGATAAGGCAGAAAGCAATGACTGGGGTATCGGTTACTCTGGTGAAGAAACACCGGCGGACGGAATTACCGTAGTAAGTGGTGAATTAAAGAATGGTGAGACCACAACTCTTTCACTTAGCTTTGAAAGTCCTGTATTCTATACATGGTTTGTTTCACCCTGCTTTATTGTTCCGGATTCTTCTTTAATTGCTCCGGAATCAACCTTTGATGTAAAGGTATACTTAGATGGTGAAGAGGTAACACCTGATTTTGCAGCTGGCGATGCTTTCTGGGCAGAAGGTACCGGTTCTTATCCTGCAGAGCAGTGTGTTCGTATTGCAGGTGGTTATAATGAGTGGGGAAGCAAGTATTTAGCAGAATCTCCTGCAGGCTTCTCAGAGATTAAGTTTGAAATCACCCCTCACATTATGTTAAATGCTCCGGCAGAAGAGGAAGGTTCTGAGAATCCATTTGACCCTAACGGAACTTATCATGCATATATCGGTGTTCAGACTCCTACCTGGATTTTCCGTAACGCATGGGATGATGCTACATACGGTAAGGAATCAGGATGCTTTGACCAGATGGGCTTTGTTGATGGCGAATGGGTAGCACAGGGTGGTTCCTTCAAGGATGTAGAGATTACCGGAAACGGTACCTACACTGTAGCAGTAGAAGGATATGACTTCTCAGGCCAGTTTGATGGCGCAGCTATCCTTGGTGAAGAAGGATTATTCAACTTATTGTTCGTATCTACAGATTTACCTGTAAACGATGAGGTTGTTATCTCTAACATCGTACTTAAGATGGACGGTGCTGAAATCGTAACTCAGGAAACCGCATTCATGGATCCTGATTCTAAGGAAGTACAGAAGGTATTACTTGCTAATATCTGGAACAACGAAATCGAAGCACTTCCTTACTACGCAGCTCCTAAGCAGAGCATCGAAATCAGCTTCGACGTAAGCGGTTTCGCTAACGATGCAGTTGTAGAAGAGCCTGTAGCAACCGAAGCTCCTGCAGCAACCGAAGCTCCTGCAGCTGAGCCTACCGAAGCTCCTTCTCAGGATGCAGCAGCTCCTGTGGAAAAGGGAGGATCAGTTGGTCCTATTATCGTAGTGGTAGTTGTTGTTGTTGCAGCAGCCGTAGCCGGTGTAGTTGTAGCTAAAAAGAAAAAATCCGGCAATGGTACAGAAACAAAATAATTTCATAAAGTAATATTTCAAGGGACTCCGAGAGGGGTCCCTTTTGTGATATGATGAAGGGACTTGTGTATATGGTTAGGAGGTATTTATGAGAAGTAGGATGCAATCGCCAACAGCATAATGATAGTTATGTAAACAAAGGGTATTTCATTGACAAGAATGGGTATAAGGGGTACTTTGATTTGTCCAATGAGGGAATCGACTATGCAAATATCGATGTGTTGTACTCTTATCTTGCGGAGCATTATGGAGAAATTGAAAAGGTTCCGTTTATGGAAGAACAAGAGGTGCTGGAGTGTTATCGGCATTTGTGTCAGGTAGATTTGGGTGCAGAAATTCAGGAAGAGTGTGTAATGACGGACTATGGTTCCTGCATCTTCTATGGAATACGGCTGTCGGAAGAAGGGGACGTGGAAGTGATTATGCTAGAGGAGTCCGGTGATTGGAGTCAGGTTAATACGGATAAGTGGGCGAAAGAGATTATGGATATTATCGAAGAGTAAAAATATATTCACAGCCCGGAATGCAGAACAACAGCATCTAATACGAATGTGGTAATAGCTAAAAACTATAATATGTGCTATTATAAGTATTATAAAGCACAAGATTGCTTCGATAAATTATCGTTTACAGAGAGGTGTAAAAGATGGAAAGAAGTGAAATACTGAAAAGGGTTGCACCATGCTCTTTAATGTGTCATACCTGTTCGGGATACCATAAGGGCGTAATTTGCGAATCATCAAAAACATTATTAAAATATTTAGAGGGTATGAAAGAATTTTATGAGAAGCATATTCCTGATGCGGTAGAAAGCTATAGCAATTTTGAAGGAGTGCTTCGTATGTATAGTGGTGCGTCCTGTTCAGGGTGTCGCAGTACAATACATAATGGATGTAGTATCGAAGGGTGTTTCTTACTTGAATGTACAAAGAATCATAACATTGATTTTTGTGGAGAATGTGATGAATTTCCATGTACAAAAACACATAAATTGTTTGAAGATGAGGTATATAGGCAGTGGTTAGACGGAAATCAACAAATTAAGGATTATGGTATAGAATTCTTTTTGGAAAAAAATTCCGAAAATCCGCATTATAAACCTTACAAAAGGTAATGGAAAGCTTCTAATTTGTTGGAATAAATGTATCAAAGGATTCCGGCGCATACCGAAGGGTAAAAATAAAACCAAGATTTGCAAGCGGGCTTGCGTCTTGGTTTTATTTTTGCTCATTGGGCTCTGAAGGAGTAAAAAATGTACTGTAT
>F42_Fallow_Deer__coassemble_374_pt1 | contig 20943 bp, 18 predicted proteins | sample F42_Fallow_Deer__metabat2_low_PE_003 | metagenome-assembled genome bin F42_Fallow_Deer
GAGGTAGTCAGCATCCGCTCGGGCACACTTAAAATTACGGAAAGTTGTCTCCTGGCAACGTTCTTTTATATTGTTCAGATAATAGTAGCCGAAGGCTTCCTCGCCGCCTCTATAAAAGCCTCCGAACTCCTGCCAGATATCCTTATAGTACCAATTCAAATCATACCCATTCTCCGCAAGGTAGGGCACAATGGCCGGTGCAGCATCCGCACAGAGTCCTGTCAGGTAGTAGTAATCATTAAACTCCTCTGATTTGAAGAAATCGCTCTGTCCATTCATTGCGGTTACATTCACCTTAGCAATCAGATACTGTGGTCTTGCAAAGGCAAGGGCAATATAAAGCACCGTTACCACCACCAGACTGTAGCGGAACAGCGGAAATCCTTTACGGAAGATGAAGATCATCACACCCACAAATAACAAGGTCAACACCAGAAGTCCCCAGAGCACCAGCACGCGCAAATATGTAAGATAGTAGTAGCTGATATACATAATCATTCGGTAGGCACTGGAAGCAATCATTACAAAGCTGCAAAGTGACATCATCGCCAATATTGCTTTCAGGACTTTACTTTCCTTAAAATACGCCAGTCCCACCAGCACCAGCACAAAGTTAATCATGGCAACCATCAGGAGCTGGAAAAATCCTTCTCTGGCATATTCCGCATAGGTGTACCCTTCGGGAAGGGACACGCCGCCTACAAAGAGATACCGAATCTGAATTCCACAGAACACCATATACATCAATGTCAGCATCAAAGCTACCGGAATGGCAAGAAGTGCCTCACCCATTTTGCGGGGCTTCTCTTCCACTTTCAGCGTGCGCTTCTCCAGATACACCACAAGTCCGTAGGCGGCCATGAAGAACAGCACAAATCTCCACAGAATTCCATAAATATTCTCCAGATTCAAACCATCCAGCACGTTATTTCCAAGGTCTCTGAATACCGCATCCGCACTGAAAAGCAGCATAGCCATCACCGCAAATATAGGAATCGCAATCACCACACCAAGAACCACATACAATACCCTACTGTTCTTGGTGCTGAGCTTATTTTTGCAATACCATTTACCATGGGAAAATGGTGTAAATATTTCACAAAAGGCAGAGCAGATGGTTCCCGTGATTCCCTTTATCATTTTTCCGAAGCTCCAGCTGTTTACATCATAAAGCTGACTTAACAGAAGCGTTATCATCAGCAAAAAGATTCCGGTTTTGTTGAAGAAGTGCAGCACCGCATCATCGGTACATACCGTGGCCACCGCAAGCAGACCAATACTAATCAGATAAAAGAGATTGCCTTTTTTCCAGGTAAGCCCTAACCTTCCAAAACAATAGTAGAAATAGTAAAGACTTCCTGCCACGAAAAAAGGGTAGGTAATTCCCGACTTATTTTGATACATACAAAATACATACCATACGGCATATAAAAATGTGGCTACACCAAATATCCCAAACTTCTCTTTCATGGGAGAAATCTTCTCCCCTTTTACTACTTGTACAAATTCCTGTCTTTCGTCACTCATCACTTTCGTCCTCCACATATTCCAAAATATCCCCCGGCTGGCAATCAAGTGCCTTACAGATTGCATCCAATGTAGATAGCCTGACCGCTTTAGCTTTGTTATTCTTTAAGATGGACAAATTGGCAAGGGTAATATCCACTTCGCCCGCAAGCTCCGTCAGCCCCTTCTTGCGCTTTGCCATCATTACATCCAGATTGATTCTTATTGCCATGAGAACCTCCTAAATCGTCAAATCATTTTCTTCTTTGTAGGTAATGGCTTCCTCAAATACCCGGGATAATACTTCACTGAAAAGTCCCGCAATCAAAAATACCAGCACCACCACCATCATGGCAATGGTCAGATACACTGTGCTGCGGATGATTGCCAGAATCGCTACCAAGAAGCTGATCTTTGCCATTTTATGTAAGCTTTTCACATTGTCCATCACAAATGCATTCTGCTGCAAAACTGTTTTAAACATCTTCCGCAGTTCCCAGATTAGTGCCAGCGCAGCGAGACCGAGGAAAAAATAAATCACTACCGTCGCCACATAGTATTGCCCGATTCCCCAATTTAGATAAACAAAGGGTGCATCTGCGCCCCGCTCGGAAATCCATTCCAATACAAAGCGTACACTTACCGGCAGTGACAACGTTACCAGTATTCCCGCATAAAACATAAAGTCCAATAGATATTTTGTAAACTTCGTTAAGGTATCCTTCTTCATACTTCCCTCCGGTTTTTCTCCAATAAAAGAGTGAGTTTATCGTTTTTCGATAAACTCACTCTACTCTATCACTTATTGAAAGTCAATATACTTTTATTGAAATTCAATAAATCTTAATATTTTGTCACCATAACGGTGTAATCACCACAAGGAATCTTAACAAATAAATCCGGAGAATAATATCCCGCATCCTCTGTTTCTACCACATATCCCACAAAGCCATTGGTATCCGGAACCTCCGGCAGGTAGTAGAAAAATCTCTGGCTGTATGGAATCTGTTTTCCCAGAAAAGCATTATTTGCTCCGGTAAGGTACTTGGCATCCATCTCCATACCATACCAGGTCATTACCTGACTTACATGCCAGCTGCCCTCGTACTGGGAATCCGGTGTGATATAATAACGGTCACACTGGAAGCTCTCTGCCACATCAATAGCAGTCAAAAAATCTTCAAAAAAAATATCTGCGATTTCTTCACTGTAGGTACCAAAATAATGACTAAGGAACATACTACATGCAATTCCATATACCAGTACAAATCCTGCCATTAACACTTTCACCTTTTCTACCAAAAATGAAATGGCAATTCCGGCAAAAATAATGTGGCTGTAGAAAATAATATTAATACGATTGATATTCACACCATTGATAAAAATTCCCACAAAGAGGCTGGAAATCCAATAAATCACCAACAATGCGTTACTGATTTTCGCAGTTCCCTTTTCGGATTTAAATGCACGATATCCGGTAAGCACCAGTCCGCCAAGAACAAATGGCATGGAGAAAAGATACATAGTACCGAACTTATCCAGTGCATTCCACGCCAAATCCGGTTTCTGCAAAATAGTCACATTCAGGAAGGATATAATATTATATACCAGCTGCTGCCCGATATTCTCAGAGAAAGGAAGCATATCGCTGACACGGCTTGTCCCCGGGAAGCTCTGCATGGTTACAAAAGGAAGAGACACCGTCTCCCACCCCATGAAATTAATCAGCATGGTTCCGTAGATAGGCCACGCCAGACCAAAATAAACTCCCACAGCAATACCAAGCTGCTTCATCGTCACCACTTTTTGTCTATACAGATAAATGGCTGCTACCAGCAGGAATACCGGCACCATATAAAATGCCACACCATAAGAATACATGCACAGGGAGAAGAATATCATAGAGATGTATGTCCATCGTATATTCTTCAGACCCTTTATCAAAAACATAAGTCCGATGATAAACATATGGGGGAACAGATTGCAGTCCAGTGCCCATCTGCTCTGCATAAAGTGCCATGGATTAATCGCCAGAAACCATACGGTAATTGCACCGCATTTTTCTCCAAACAGCTCCTTCACAATCACATACACTGCCGCAGAACCAGCGATGGATGCCAGTAGAATCGGCATTCTCGCAGTCACACTATTAAAGCCCCACAGCTTAATGAAGGGAATCATCAGATAGGACAGAAGCGAACTCATCTGTCCATAGCTCCACGCCTCCAAATGTGCTGGCATATAAGTCCCGAAATGATCTGTCCCATACGCAGCAAGGGACAGGGCATCAACTGCTGCCAATGCCCCGTCCTGATTAAAACCACCCGGAATACTACCGAATGCAATAATTCGAATAAAAATTAGGAATATAAATCCCAGTATCGTCATCGTCTTTGCTTTGATTTTCATAAAACCATCCTATGATTTCACTGCTTTTTTCTTTTTGAATCGCTCCAATATATTGGTTCCTTTATGGAATAACTGGTTCTTATAAACCTTGCCTGCCAGAAGTACTAAAGCTAATGTAAATATAAGAAGAATCAACATATATACAATGCCGAGTCCCACATTTACATTACCGACCAGAATATCACCCGGAAGAAGATACGCACTGGTAACTGGTACGATTCTAAGGATGGTATTCATCCAATCCTTCTCCTGAAGAGGTAGAATATATGCGCCAAAGAAGCCTGCAACGACTGCCATCTGGTAGTATGCCATACACTGTGCCAATTCCTCCGTCTTGCTTGCAAAAGAAGCAATGGTACCGGATAACACACAGTAGAACAAGAAACCAATACACATACATACTAAGCATAACACAATTGCGCCTGCGGAGAAAGCAGTACTTCCCTCCTGTAAGCTCAAAAGCTCAAATACCTCTAAAATATAGTTGATATAGTCTGGATAAATTACATTTTTAGCAATGATATCGCCGCCAAAGAAGCCACCCACAAAACATACAATCCAAAGCATCAGTTGCAGTAGTGCCAGCACCACCGTCGCGGTAATCTTACCAAACAAAAGTGCGTAAGGCTTTGTCATGGTTAGAACCATCTCCATTAACTTGGAAGACTTTTCCACGCTGACAATATTGCCGATACCCTGACCATAAACTAAGGTCATCAAATATAATGCAAAGGTGGTAATCATCGGAACAAAAAATGTCACCAGCTGTTCCCCCACGCTCTTCTCCTCTTCCCCGGCGATTAACAGCTCCGAAGATACACCGCTCATAGCAAAAATGAGCTTTTCTTCTGGAATTCCAGAGGAAAGAAGCTTGCTCTGCTCCATACACATGGTAAAATCTTCCAAGAAGTCCTCAGCATCGTCCTCTGAGATTTCACTCTCATAGGGTAAAATAGCAGACACTAAATAGCCTCCATCGGCCTGTGTAATCTTTAATTTTAATGCACAATCCTCACTATTTTCTTCAAAAGAGATATGAGGATACTTTTCTCCGTAACTATATTTAAAACCATCCAGATAAAGTATGGCAAGACCACTCTCATCCTCAATGGATACAACTCCTATAGGAGATACCTCACTGTCTGACTTCTTCTGCACAAATGCCATAATCGTACAAATTGCCAATCCGACTATCAAAAAGAGAAGTGCCACACCCATGGTTACCCCTTTAAATCCCTTGCCTTTTACAGCCTGCTTCCAGGTAAAAGCAAATACATCCTGCCATCCGGTAAATGCACCTTTTTTCATATTATTTGCCCCCCTTTCCGCTACGAACTCTGGCGATTGCCAGAATATCCTTAAGCTTAAGCACTTTGCCATTGTAGAAAATCATGGATTCGTACACATTGGCTGTAAAAATGTAAAGTGCTATCGTAATCACGGTCAGAAGCACAAAACCGATAAACGCCACCAAAGCTGTCATTCTTCCGGTAAGAAGCATGGCAGGTACAATAAACGGGGTAGAAATGGGAATCAAACCACAAATATTGATAATCAGCGGATTTACGCCTCCCATCATCTCCATTACACAGATTCCGATACCAATATAGGAACCGATTACCTGCACCATCTGGTATACCTTCATACCTTCGGCAAGCTCCTCCATCTTGCTGACAGATGCACCAGCAAGACCTGCTAAAATACTAAAGAACAGAACTCCCATCAGCACAATGAGCACTGCCAGAATAACATTTACAGCATTAATCCCCTGAAATGCCTGCAATGCAGACATGGATTCCACGGTAGAGTTCAGCACATCCTTAGAGAACACTGCTTTCTGAATCAGTGACGAGATAAGATAAGACACGCCCATCGCACCAAACTGAATCAGCGTCAGTGACAAGGAGGCTAAAATCTTACCCACAATCAGTGCCATGGGACGAACATTAATCATCAGATATTCCACTACTCTGGTGGATTTCTCCGTTACAATGGAATTGGCAATGCTGCTGCCGTTTAAGGTAATAATCATAAGACAAACCATGATGCCGCCAAGCAGCACATAGTATTCATCCATGGAAATGCCTTCTGCTTCCTTTTCTTCCTCAATAAGAGTTCCATCCTCATCCATAAACAACACTTCTGTATCTACAGTCTGATTGATAAAAGCCATCTGCTCTTCGCTGACATCAATGGCTTTACGCTTGGCATCCTCAAAGAAGGCAGTAAAGGAGTCTCTTACCACTTCACACTCTTCCTCCTCCAAGGCTGCTTTCGCAGCGCGGACAAAGTTCAGCTGGAAATAGCCGGCATTTTCATGAAGAATCTGCACACCCAAATCCTTGGAATCCTCGGTGTCTTCTATGCTCTTTTTATACTCCTCATATGTAGTATCTGACTTTACACTGACTTCGATCTCTGCCAAATCGGTTCCCTCAAATGCCTCTTCATAGGCAATCGGAAGATTTACTTCATCAAATACATATAAATTCTCTACAGTTACCTTGGTCTCCTCCGGCTCTTTCCCGGACTGAATCAAAGTCATTACGGTGGGCCCAACCATAAGCAGCACACACATAAAGATTAGAAAACCGATAAAAGCCTTCTGCTTAATTCCCTGTATAAAGGAAAAGCGAAAAACCTCCTGCCAGCCTCTATAATCAGTCTTCTTCATGCTGGGCACCTGCTTTCTCTACAAAAATCTCGTGTAATGACGGCTCGCGAAGCTCAAAGCGCACTACCTTCTTATCCCCTGCAAGAAGATCCTCTAAGAAGCTCTTCGCCTGATTCTCACCGGTTACTTTAAGCTGTTTGCCGTCCGGTGTATCGCTGAGAATCTCTAGGCCATGCTTTGCAATCACCTCATCAAATTCTTCATCACACTTGATAAAGAGATTTACTCGTCCGTAGCTCTTCTTAATCTCATTCAAATCCCCCTGTAATACTACCTTACCACGTACTAAAATAGTAATATCTTTACAGAACTCCTCAATGGTTGCCATCTGATGGGATGACATAATTAAATATTTTCCCTTTGCAATCTCTTCACGGATAATACTCTTGAAAAGGTCGGTATTTACCGGATCCAGACCACTGAGAGGCTCATCCAGAATCAAAATCTCCGGCTCAGAAATCAGTGCCGCCATCAGCTGAATCTTCTGCTGATTACCCTTGGATAACTGGTCTGCCATTTTAGGCTTTTCCTTCTTCTTACCCTTTGTCTGCTGTGGATATAAATACTCCTCTACCTCCAGACGCTTCGCCCAATATGCAATACGCTCCTTGGCAACGTCCCTTGATACCCCCTTAAGCTTTGCAAAATAAAGGAGCTGGTCCATCAGCTCATACTTTGGATATAGACCTCTTTCCTCGGCCAGATATCCGATATTCATGTTCATGGAATCCATTGGCTTTCCTTTCCAAAGCACTTCTCCGGAATCCTTTGCCAGCATTCCTAAAATCATACGGATGGATGTGGTCTTACCGGCACCATTGGTACCAAGAAGCGCATATACACCCGGTTCTTTCAGGGAAAACGAAAGATGGTCAACAACCGTCTTATCCCCGTAGCTCTTCACTAACTCTTTTACTTCTAATGACATATTCTCCCTCCTACTTCCCGCATTGTGTAACTATTCAGAGCTATGCGGATTTATAAAAAGGGCTGTTCAAGCTTGCTTGATACGGACCATTTTTATAAATCTATATGGCGAATGGGCTCTGAATAGGTATCATTCTTTCGTATTGCCATATTTAGTATATTACTATGGTAAAGCATTGACAATAAATTTTATCATTCTTTATAGAATTTTAAGCAAACTCATCTAAGCTTTGTATATAATCTATGCGCATTCTCCATGCAGATTTCCTCTGCCTTTTCCACGGATAACCCCTTAATCTTCGCAATCTCTTCCACCACATAAATCAGGTTCCGGGAATCGTTTCGCTTGCCACGATTAGGAACTGGGGACAAATAAGGCGAATCCGTCTCCGTCAAAATACGGTCCATGGGGAGATACTCCACAACCTCTTTCAGCTTCTTACCATTCTGGAAGGTTACCACGCCCCCCACGCCGAAATAGAAGCCCATATCCAGAAAATCACGGGACAGATCCTTACTATAGGAGTAACAGTGAATCACACCCCCCACCTCCTCTGCGTGGTGCGCTCTCATCATAGTAATGGTATCCTGCGCTGCATCTCTGGAATGAATCACCATAGGAAGCTGCACCTCCTTAGCCAATTCCATCTGGCGTGCAAACCATTTCTTCTGAATCTCTCTGTCCGGTTCATCCCAATAATAATCCAGACCGATTTCTCCTACTGCAACGATTTTGTCCAGAGCGCACTGGCTCTTAATCCACTGCACATCCTCCTCGGTTAACTCCTCACAATCGCAAGGATGAATGCCCAGCGTTCCGTAGATAAAATCGTACTTCTCCGTCAGCTCCAGAGTACGCTTGCATGCTCCCAGGCTGGAACCACTGTTAATCACCCTACAGATGCCCTTTTCCCGTAGGTCTGCCAGCACTGCCTCTCTATCTTCATCAAACGCCTTATCATCATAATGAGCATGGGTATCAATAATCATCTTAAACTAATCCTCCAAATCCTCCACACCAAGCGCAAACAGCGCAGGTAAGAACATAAAATTCAGCCCCTCACACTCAGGAGTATGTATAAAGTGACTCTCCGGATCCACCGCCAGCCAGTCTTCAATCACCTTGGATTCCTCCGGTGAATTCTTAATATTCACCATGGTCTTGGGCTCTTCAAAATAAGAGAATAACACATTCTCATGCAAGGCGATAGACTGATATTTGTCTCCGGTAAGGAGTCCCTCGTCCACAATGGCCTTATGATAGTATACATAACTAAAGAGCTTTTCTTCATATAAAAGAGCAATGCGCCCTCGACGGAGCTCCGGCTTTGCTTCCCGCTTCCATCCTTCTACCGATTTGGGAATGGAGTGGTAATAAATGTGGTACATTTTCACCCAGCGGCGGCTGTCCCTAGTACCCGGCCACACCTGTAGCAGATTATTCATTGGTGCCAGCAGTGCTTCCACGGAAATGACACCATCGTCACCTATGCCTTCATAGTAAAAGAATAGCGTCCTGGAAATATCCGCCGTATCTGCCAGATATAACGCTGCGGTTAGTACTTGCCCCTTCTTCTGTGCTTCACGGACATACTCCTCACATATTGCAAGCTTCTGCTGCAACGCTTTCTTATCATATCCCTCTATCAATTTGGCTCTATAGTGCATGCGGTATATTTTCATAATTTCCTCCAAACAATTCTATTTCCCCGTAATCTTCAGTTCTATAATAAACGCTTTGTATCCTTCTTTCCATCTATCAACATAATAAATCTCTCCATTATGCCTTTCCATTACCTTTTTGCTGATGGAAAGCCCCAGACCATTGCCGTTTCTGGTATTTCTGGAGGAATCTCCCACAGCAAAGGGTTCAAATAGATTTTTCTGCAGCCCGCTATCAATTCTAGAACCATTATCTGCAAAAATAATCCGAATACTGCCATCTCCGATTTCCATCTGAATAATACCGGCAGTTCCCAAAGGATTGTGCTTTACCATATTCATTAATAGATTGGTAAACACACGCTTCATTTCCATCTCATCAAAGCATGCTTCCACAGAAATTTCTGGTATCAGAAGCTCCGGCTCCATTCCTGCCTCTTCCAGTGCCGGATAGCATGTTGCCACACAAGAGCGCAGACACTCTGCAAGGTCTCCCTTTTGCAGCTTTAATTCATAGGTTCGGTTTTGCAGCTTTGTATATGCCAGCAAGGAGTCCAATAGGTTATTGGCATGCTGGGTCTGCTCAAGGATCGTTTTTGCATACAGTACTCTATCCTCCGATGTCACACCCTTTCCGCCTTCCAGAAGCTTGGCGTAGCCCATAATCATTGTCATAGGCGTTTTCAAATCGTGGGCAATTCCGGCATAAAGCTGTAGATTTCTCTCCTCCTGTAACTCTCTGTTCTGCTTTGCCTTTTCCAGTGCCCCCAGCATATAAATAAAAACCATTACCAGCACCACTATAGTGGTCCATCCCGCAAGCTGACTTATTTCCCCATAATTCAGCTTGGCATACTCATAATCCACACCATGAAAGCCTGAAAAAAATCCCAGAAAGAAGTTAATCAGATTATCTGACAGTGCCAATGCACAAATACAGGTACCCAAAAACACCGCTACATATTTTCGTAATTGCTTCCCGGATTTAATCTTCATGTCGTGCCTCCATGCGGTAGCCCAAGCCCCTGATGGTATGGATATACTGATACTGCTCATCCTGCAATTTGAAGCGAAGCTTACTAATAGCTACCATGATACTGTTATCGTCCGGAAACTGACCGTCCTCCCAAGCAGCTTCATATATCTGATTTTTCGTCAGCACCCTTCCCTGATTCTCCATAAAAAATCGTAACATACGATACTCCAGAGCAGTCAGTTCCACCATCTCACCACTCTTCAGCAATAGCATTTTATCCGTATCCAGACATAGATTACCACAATGCAGTTCCTGACTGCGCTCCGCCACTCCATAACCATAACAGCGACGCAGATTTGCTGCAACTCTGGTAACTACTTCTAAAGGGTCAAATGGCTTGATAATATAATCATCTGCACCAAGCTGCAACCCTTTTACCCGATCCACAACATCCGTCTTGGCAGATAAAAACATAACGGGAACATTACTTACTTCCCGTACTCTCTCCACCAATTGATAACCATCTACCTCTGGCATCATAATATCCGTCAAGATCATATCCACAGATGCTTTCTGCAAAATCTCCCATGCCTCTGCACCATGAAATGCAGGGATAACCTTATACCCCTGCATTTCCAAATATATTTTCAATAATTCTACAATTTTTGGTTCATCATCTACTACCAATATCTGATACATACATTGCTTCCTTATCTAGTTTTCCGATAATACCCTATCCTTATTTCTGTACCCATAATACCTTGCCACGCTTGCACCGCAAAATACTGCCGCAGCAACAATTATCATAGGATGATAGGTATTATACCCCTTCACTTCATACTGAAGCAGCACACCGCCCAGCGTCACTCCGGCTTTCTCCAGCATATTCATAACATATGCAAACAAATTACAGAACATATGAGCACCAATACAATACCAAAGATTACCGCTCTTATCATATATTAAAGCAAACACAATACCAGCTGCAAGACAAGACAGAAAGCCCTGCAGCTGATACCCATGTATCAAAGCAAATCCCAGCGCACCAATCAAAACGGCACTTTCCCTACGAAATCTTCTCCGTAATAAACTATAAATCCCCATGCGGAACAATAATTCTTCAAATATGGGTGCCGCAACCAAACCGAATAATAGATCAATATAGGTACTTCCCATATTTCCCATCATCTGCTCCGTCACCGGAATTGTATGAGAGCAAAGCAAAGTTACCATACTTCCCAGCAGTACCTTACAGACACATACGGAAAGTATCATGTAATACACGGCCTGCATCATTCGAAATTTCCCTGCACGAACAATACATTCTGTATATTTCTTTCGCCTCACATATCCTGCACATAGAAGTGCTGCTACTGCGATTCCACAGCTTCCACTTACCTGATACAACACATCTTCCGCAATAGTTACTCCCAGATTCTCCGATACGACTACCATTCCTATCTGCACAATGGCTGTCCCTAACAGCACCAGCACTGCTATACCTGCCACAATCCCCACTAAATACAACATTTTCTTAACCAGCTTCATAATATTCCTCCTCACATTCTGCATTCCACAGATGTATTTCTTTATTTGTGATTATCATAAAGCAGAGAGTTTTCTCTTATATAAATGAAACCTTAATTTATCCTTAACAACATATTTTCTTTATACTTTGTTTATTTCTTTTAGAACTTTTTCATTTCATGTCCATATTTTCGCCATATTTTGCTGTTATGATAAATGTATCATATGATTCAGGGAAAACTTCCCTGATACCCAAATGGAGCTAGCGGATTTTGATAAAATGTATTGGGGACCGATTAGCTTCGACTAACAATTATCCTTTTATCAGGTTTTTCATACATTCTCCTTACATAGCCCGGTTGTGCCCAAAGCCGGGCTACTTTCTTTTCATGGTTCGCAGAATGACTTTCGCCTCATCCGTAACACGGTAGGACTCTATCATCTTCTGGATAGACTTATTGAAGGTCCAATCATCCAGCTCATTATCTAACATGAACGCATGAGTTTCCTTAGGGAACTTGGCATAAGCGGTTGCCACACACCATGCCACGCCCATCTTTGTATAATATCCCGGATTCTTCAGACGGTTCATACAGTCCAGAATCCCATGAATATACTCCGGCACCAGCAGGTGACTCATCAAAATCACCGCAACCACTCTCTGGTGATACTCATCATCAATCTCCGCCATCTCCATCAGCCACGCATATACCCGTTCCCTATGCGCTCTGGCAATAGTGAAATTCTGGCATAAGGAATCGCTGACACTCCAGTCATGAAGCTTCGGAATGAAGTCCTGACACATTTTAATTGCAGACTCAATATCCGTTTTCGCATAACCGATGACAAATGCCTTCAAGGTCTCATATTCCCAATATTCCTCGGAACCATTCTCCAAAAAATCCTGATAATCCCCTTTTGCAAGCTCTTTTGCAAGCTTACGAAGATCCGGTACCCGTACACCAAGACTAGGCTTGCTGCCCGGTGTCACCTTACTTACATATATCTGCCCACCGGTTGTGGAAAGGCTCAGCAATTTTTCATGAAGTGCTTTATAATCCATAATCTTCCTCCAGATAATATATTAACCATTATATCATTATTCCTTTTTTAAACAATAAATCCCTTTTCAAAAATCCACCTTCCGCAGACACTTTCCATGATAAGTTGATTTCCTTTTAGTTATTTTAACATCCAAGCAAGGAGGCACAAGTATGGACTTAATACATCTCCTAACAATACCATAGCCCTCCCGGTTGCGTTAGCTATCTCTATGTTAGGGATTCTATATGGCTTTGTAATTGCTCTGTTAATGGTTCCCATGATTTCCAAGCTCCATGTTCTACAGATTCAAAAAGAGGAAGAGAACCTATAACGCCTCTTCCTCCACAGGCAAATCTACAATAATCGGTTTATGATGCACTGCATCTAAGAACTTTCCAAGTACCTCCGCCATAGGAATCTTCAGGCTGGAGGTACTGACACAAGGGTGGCATCCCATATACTCAGATTCAATAACCGGCTTGTCAATGACAAGCTGTACCTTGTTTTCCGTATCGTTCATCAGCCCCATAACAGATACTGCACCGGGCTTGATATGCAGATACTCCTCCATATACTCTGGTTCTGCGAAGGATAATCTGGCACAATCAATCTGCTTCGTCAGGTATTTTGTCTTAAACGGCTTATCCGCCTGCATCAACAATAAATAAAACTGCGTTTTCTGGCGATTGCAGAGAAAGAGATTCTTACAGATAAGGGTCCCGATAACCTTATCAATCTTTGCACATGCCTCCATGGTATTTGCCTCTTCATGATCCACTCTCTCGTAGCTGATATCCAGACTATCCAGCAAATCATATACTGCGATTTCCCGCTCTAACCGGCCTTCTGTGTTTTCCGGTCTTCCTTTTACTAATTCCATACTATCTTTCCTCCATTTATTCAACAGCCTCAGGGCATATACGAATGGCTCCGTATCCCTTGCTCCGTTTTAATCAAAAATCAGGGCAGCATGTAACACAAATTCCTTCTATGTACTATAAGGACAGTGAGTCTACTATAATCTTCCTGGCAACTTGTAGTTTATCAGTCTTCCAAGACCTCTCCATGGATACATACTCTACCTTCATCAGGACATTTTACATCAAACATTTTAGCTCGTCTATTTCCATAATCTAACTCTGCCCCATTTTGCAAAGCATATACAAGTGGATAAATGTTATTCCACAATTCATGACATAATGGAGGGCACAAATCTTCAACAAAAAATTCCTGCCCTTTTTTGAAATATCCACCTCTGCATTTGCTGTCAGTAATTATAAGTTTTACCTTTGTCATTTATTATCATCTCCATAAATTCTAATTTCCAACCTCTCTCATACTACCACAGTCCTCCAATTCCGAAAAGGGCAACAGTAACCAAATAAAATCATTTCCTACTTGTCTCTATACAGAAAAACTTGCTTCCAAGATACTATTTAGGTCTGAAAATGCTGAAAAAAAGCTCAAAAAGTATCTCTAGAAAAATATTCTATCCCTAGCTACCCTATCTGTGCAATTTGCGGTATCCCAGAGTACCTTTTTCCCACATAGATACAAAAGCCCCCATTAATCTCCTCATTTCGGGAACTTTCCATATCTCACAAACATAAAAATTGCTATAGATACTTTTCTACAAAGCGAGACACGCTTTGCGAATCTGGCTCTGATTAGCAGTCGTCAAATGTTCCTTCGTGCAAGCACGATGTCCATTTTCCTCGTCGCCATAACAAAAAGAGCCGCTACGCCGTCAGATTATTCATCTGTTGGCGTAACAGCCTCCCTCAAATCACTATTATTGCTCTAAGCTTTACTGCTTATACAGGTAGAAATCATCCATGGTTCCCCAGCCCTTAGCCTGGCACTTCACATGTACACCTACGATAACATCTTCTCCATTTACCACCACATCACGAACCTCCGGGTTCTGCCATACGGTCCAGCCGGAAAGCTTTACTGGCTCGGACTGATATACAGTATCCCCTACCTTCACGTAAGCGTAGATTTCTGCATCTCCTACATCGCCACCCTGAAGTGCTGCTGTAAAGGTATAGCTTCCTTCACCAAGACCCGAAACGGTCTGCTCGATGCTGAAATCCTGTTCTGACTCTGACCAGAAGTGGAAGCTTACATCACCAGTCATAGCATCGGAGCTCTTGGTCTGGAAATCGGTAGGATTGGAATCGCCTACAAAGGTTACATTCCACATGGTAGTGTTCTTCTCTTCAAAGCTCGGATTCTGTACATAGTTAACCTTCGCAATGGTCAAATCACAGGTTACCTGGGTGCCATCCTCCAGCTCACCCCTTACCACATGATCCGCCATGACAGAAGTGTCGATTTTCGCAATATCATCCGCATTCCAAGTTACTGCTACCGGACCGGATAAAGCTCTATCATTGTATACAACATTCACGGTTTCAGGAAGAACCACATCTTCATTTACATTAAGTGCTGCAGAGATACTCTCTACATAGTCCACCTTAGGCTCGCACTCCGTACCATAATTTACATATTTAAATACATCCAAAGAAGGTAATTTCTTACCATCAAAGTCAAACATTGCCTGATTATCCCAAGAACATCCGCCATAGTACTGGCCAGCATCATTCGGATCGTATTTTTTTGCGGTGCTGGATGCCCAGCCGCTGCCATACTGCTCCCAGATTGGAGAATTGTCAGCAGTTGCAGGTCCAACCGGAACCCATGCGCCTTCCCAATAGAAGATACCGAGGGCAGAATCGCCTGCTGCCGCGGTAGCTGCCATAATATCGCGGATATTGGTTGCCTGGCTCTGTACGGTTGCTGCGTAGCCTTCAATCAAGTCAACCTCAGAAACACTGTTGGCAAAACCATCACCCTCCTCTAAGGTGTACGCATAGGAGGTCTCCATAACACAGGTCTGCTTGCCGAAACGGGTATTCAACTCGGTAAGTACGTTGGTAAGGTTCTCCATAGTTCCGTGCCAGAAGCTATAGTAGGATACACCGAAGATATCGTAATCAAGCCCCGCATCCTCTAAGGTCTGTGCCACATTCATGATACCATCTTTATTATCAATATTGGTAAAGTGTACTGCAATAGGAATCTCCCTTCCCTGCTCAGCACTGACATCACGGATTGCTTTACTTGCCTGACCGAGCAATTCGGTGATACGGGTCCAATCTGTTTCACCGGACATACCGCTGTTGATTTCGTTACCAATCTGAATCATTCCCACATCACTACCGGATGCCAGAATGGTATTTACACTTTCTACGGTCCAATCGTACATTGCCTGTACCTTATTCGCATAGGTCATATGAGCCCAATCCTTGGGAGCCTTCTGCTTTGCAGGGTCTGCCCAGAAGTCAGAATAGTGGAAATCCACCAAAAGCTTCATACCACACTCTGCCGCACGCTTTCCAATCTCCGCGGCCTTCTCTACGTCACAGTTACCGCCACCGTAACCGTTGCCCTTGGAATCATAAGGATCATTCCACACACGTACGCGGATGTAGTTTACACCGGAATCCGCCAGAATCTGGAATAAATCCTGCTCCTGACCATCCGCATTGTAGTACTTTACACCGCTCTGCTCCAGAGAAATTACGGAAGAAATGTCCATTCCTTTGATGAAATCTTCGGATAAGCCTTCGATTGGCTCCACATAGATTTCCGCCTGCTCTACACCGGTGGGAAGGGTCGGCATGTAATTCTGCTCAGCCACCTGATAAATCACAGGCTCTGCATTTTCCACTACCTCTGATTCCGCTGAAGTAGAAGACTCCACCATATCCTGTACCACACTGTCAGAAGCCACCGGCTCCTGACCCTCCCCGCCGCATCCGGTCAGAGAACCTAGAGCCAATCCGGCTACTAACAGGCTAGCCACACCTTTGTTCTTAAGTAATTTAGAAAATTTCAATTTGCACCTCCTGTATATCTTTCATGCATTCATCTTCTATCGTAAATCGGAGAACATACTCTCCTTTTTCTACTTTGCTTGTGTCCCAAATCAGCAGTAATGCTTCACTGTCAAACTGCAAGCCCTCCTGCCCGCTTTCCAGGGAAACCTTACATTTCCGCTGATATCCGGGTACCACATAGTCCCTAACCCGGGCTTCGTTGTAAATCATACCGTCATTTTCTTTTGTGGTTGCCTGTGCAATAGGATCCCGAAGCACTATTGTCTTTATCAGTGTCTGTCCCTTCTGCACCTTCATACACTTATCCACCTGTAGAAATGGCCTAAACACGGTAACCGGCAAAGGATAATCCTCTGTGGCAGCCTTAAAGGTATAACCATTCTCAGGAATGGGCAACGTGGGATAAGTATATAAATCATCCTGTGGTGTCCCCGGCGTGGGAGCGGTCAGGATAATCTCCTGCACATCCTCCATACCGATAGAATCCGCCTTCTCATTAATAAACCACAGATCCGTTACCTTCGTTTCAAAATAAGGCTCGTTTAACAGACACTCATGATTGGTGGCTCTGGTGTAAGGATTACACACCTTTACCAGCTTTGCCACACCTTCTTTGACCTCTGCCTGCACATCATCCATATGTATATCTGACGCATTTGTCAGAACTACCGCATGACGTTCGTCACTTGTCACAGTATGCATGGTCACATTTTTACAGGTAAGCCCTGTCACATGTCTGGCATACAGACCGTACGCCGGCAAGATTCCCCAGTTACTTGGCTCGGGATATACATACGGAAGCTCCGGCACATTATATGGGTCATCTTTCCAGCAGTGTCCTTCCGCATCCCAGCTCACTCTGGGGAGAAGTCCCTCATTCTTTAAAAAGAAGGTGTTCACCAGCCATGGAAGAGACTGGATAGAGCTTGCTGTTCCGTACTGCTCATACTCCCAATTGGTATTCAGCTGCCTTTGCTCTATGGCATGCTCCATAGTCATACCTCCACGGAAGGTAACATCTATGTTTTCCAGCACCACATTTTCGATAGGGCTGTCCACCAGCCCCATAATCAGCATAGGGTATCTGGGGTCAGCACCCGTAATAGTTACATTGCGAATCTCGATATCTGATACCTTGGCCATACGCGGGCTGCCGCTTGCGTTGGCATAGTAGTATTCGGCACCCTTTGGAAGTGGCTCTGTGCTACCTTTCGGATAGTAGCATCCATTTCGCTCTTCCACGTTTGCCAGGTTCAGTACTGCCGGTTTCTTCTCATCCACAACCGGAAACTTACTGTGCCCGTCCACACATACCATCCTGTTCTTCCGATAAGAGGGCGTATAACGGAGCGGTGGATACTTCTGGTATTTATCAGTATTGGGAAGCACCCAGTTACGATTGTCCACTCGCACATTGTCTTCGGATGCCACCAAAAGCTCCTCGGTGCTGTTGCCCGTTACCGGATATCTGCCTCGCTCTCCCGCTCGGATGAATATGGGCGAGCTGCTGATATTGTCCATTACACAATCTTCAAATAATATATCATGTAAATCCGCACCATCCACAGCCTCTAAGGCGAAGCCTCTGGAGCGGTCAAATTTCACTCTACGAATGGTCACCGTATCGTAGCCACAGGTAGACTCCGTTCCCAGCTTCACTCGCCCTGTGGGGCCACATCTGTCGGTAGCAATCAGCTTATCCCTGCTGTACACTCTGGCATACACGCTTCCTGCATCGTAGCCGCTTACAGTACAATCCTCCACCAGTACATTCCGGGTCGGCATAAATACCCCCACGCCATAGGACGCTTTCAGCACCAGAGCATCGTCCGTCAGAGAGTTAAAGGTACAATCCCGCACCGTTACATCCTGACAACAATCCACATCCAGCGCATCTCTGGTGGTATCCACCAAAAGACCCTCCAGAAGCATATTGGTAACACCCTCCGCAATAATGGCGAAGTGACCGCCAATCACCAGATTAAAGTCCTTCAGCACCACATTTTTACAACGCAGGAGAGCAATGCATTTGTTGCCAAACCACTCTCCCCGGTGCCCTTTCTGATTACGATACTCCGGCTCCGGTGGGTCGCCGCCCAGAAGCACATACTCCGTCTTCCCGGTCTCTGCATCTATCTGGCTTCCATCAATTAATCCATCACCATATATCATGATGTTCTCTATATCCGCACCATAGAACATACTATTGGCAAAGTAGGTGTGCCCATGATCCTGCAATCCGGCATAAAGCTCTACTTCCGGCTCATCGTAGTTACCACCCTCGCCCTGCTGGGTCACATAAGAGTGCTGAATGTCCGTCTTAGCTGCTCTGAGAATGGCATCCTTTTCCAGCTTAATGTTCACATTACTTTGCAGGCGCACCGTGTAAACCTTGAACTCACCCTCCGGCACCAGCACACAGCCGCCCACCTTGGAGGCCTGCTCGATAGCTTCGTTAAACGCCATGGTATTGACCACCGGATCTCCACCAGCCACAGCTCCGAATACTTCAATATTCAGATAACATCTCTTCTCCAGATCCGCCGCCGTAACGGTGGCACCTGTCGCTAATTTCACTGCCATGTCAGATTCCTCTAGTCCTTTTTTCTATGTTTATTTTCTATCATAAAATTAATGCCGTCAAGGTTGATTTGTGGTATAGTTAAGTGGAAATGTTAGATTTCAGTTCACTCGTCATCCTATAGTGACCAATCATATGCTTGCATAATGATTGGTCACTATAGGATGACGAAGGGAGCGCCGGGTAATGAGCAAAGTTAGCTGCGAAGCAGCGGGAAAGCGGCGAAGCCGCCTTTGCGAATGGCGCGGGAACTGAAATGCAGCGCAAAAGCAACTACGCCGCCTTTGCGAATGGCGCGCGGGAACTGAAATGCAGCGCAAAAGCAACTACGCCGCCTTTGCGAATGGCGCGCGGGAACTGAAAAATGATTTTAGAAAGGAAGAATTTATGGAAAAGATTGCAAGCTTTACAATAGACCACATTAAACTACAGCCGGGTGTGTATGTTTCCAGAAAAGATAATGTTGGAAACAGTGTAATTACTACCTTTGACCTGCGCATGACCAGCCCTAACGAGGAGCCCGTTATGAATACCGCAGAGATGCACACCATTGAGCATCTGGCCGCAACCTATCTTCGCAACCACCCGGTGTACAAGGATCAGACCATCTACTTCGGTCCCATGGGCTGCCGCACCGGATTTTATCTGCTGCTAACCGGAGACTTGACTTCCAAGGATATCGTTCCTTTGATGGTGGAAATGTGGGAGTTTATCAGAGATTTTGAAGGGGACGTGCCTGGAGCATCCGCAAAGGACTGCGGCAATTACCTTGATATGAATTTAGGCATGGCAAAATACCTTGCGAAGAACTATTTAGACAATGTATTATACGGAATCGGTGAAGACCGATTAATCTACCCACAGTAGGAGGAACTATGAGTAAAATCGGAATTATTGGAGCAATGGAGCTGGAGGTTGAGACCTTAAAGGCTCAGATGAATGTAGAAAAAAAGACCGAAAGAGCTGGTATGGAATTCTTTGAAGGAACCTTAGATGCAGCTAATGTAGTTGTGGTAAGATGTGGTATCGGCAAGGTGAATGCGGGTATCTGTGTACAGATTTTAGTAGATTTGTTTGATGTTACCCATATCATCAACACCGGTGTGGCAGGTTCCCTGAACCCGAAGCTGGACATCGGCGAAATCATTATTTCCAAGGATGTAATCCACCATGATGTAGACGTGCGCGTCTTCGGATATCCTCTGGGTGAAGTGCCTCAGCTGGGCTGTAGAGAATTTATTGCTGACGAACAGATGGTAGAGCTGGCTTTAGAAGCCTGCAAGGAAGTAAATCCTGACCTTCCTGCCACTACCGGACGTATCGTTTCCGGTGACCAGTTTATCTCCAGCAATGAAGTAAAGAACCACCTAATCGAGAACTTTGCTGCGGACTGTGCGGAAATGGAAGGTGCTTCCATCGCTCACGCTGCATACCTTAATAAAGTACCTTTCGTAGTCATCCGCGCCATCTCCGACAAGGCAGACGGAAGTGCCGAAATGGACTACCCTACCTTTGAGAGGGAGGCAGCCCACCACTGCGCAGAGATTACTAAATGCTTTGTACAGAAGTTATAAGACGAGATTTATAAAGCATGGATTTCTTATTTCCTTGAAATCCATGCTTTTTCCGTAAACCTCCTCTGCCCTAGTTCCCTAGAAGGCGTATATGAGATTTTTGTTTTCTTGCATCCCATTTTATTTCAAATGTCTTCCCTTTTCCCTTGATTTATTAC